>BNJS01002757.1_pt1 | contig 79052 bp, 110 predicted proteins | sample 8540461 | NCBI WGS metagenome assembly BNJS01 (sample SAMD00202454, study PRJDB9452) | human saliva metagenome | isolation source: human saliva | place: Japan
TAGGATGTTCAATTCTCTTCTTCATCTGTATCAATTCCCATGTATTCCTTTCAAAAATAAGTATTCTTTATCACTATTTTATAATCACTATGACTTATACTCCCGTAACCTCTTTTTATCATTCCCTCATGCCAATCTACGGTCTCTAATGGCATTTCGTGGTATTTGTCAAAAATTTCATACAGATACTTGTACTTAACTTTATTTTTAATTATCTTCTTGAGAGAATCAGTATTCATTGAAATAATTTTCATTCCTACAAAGGTTTTCTTTCATCTCGAGTAGGAAAAATTTTAGAAAAATTTTCCTACTCCCATTCAATAATTCATTAATTTATAATGAGTTAGAATGAATTGAATTGAATGATAATAAGAATATATCGCACTACAATCATTTAGATTTTGTATCGATTGGTGCTAAATTGGTGTCACTTATCTTATCTAAAACAGTGTGTAATTCTTCATTAGATATTCTATTTGAAAAAGTTAAAACCTCATGAATAAGAATACCTGAATAATCTAAACCTTTTTCTTTCGCAAACTTTAATTGTTCTCTCAAATGCTTATTAACATCTTTAGCAGTGATTTTCCCTCGTCGTAAGGCAATCATAGTTTCAGAAATATGTTCTTTTAAATTTAATACACTTTTTGAATAAGCCATGTATCCTGATTCTTCAAGATTTTTTAAAAGCGTATCTTTATCTTCTGTGTAAGTATTCCAATCTGTAGCACCAACTAGATAATCAAGCGACACTTTATAATATTCTTTTAGTTTATTAAGTGTTTCTAAATTAGGTTCTCTAGTGCCATTTTCCCAATGAGCATAAGCTCCTTGGGTTGTTCCTATAATATTTGCTATTTCTTTTTGTGTTTTTTGATTACCCTCTCTTAATCTCCGTAATCTTACCGCAAGTGATTCCATAAATTAACCTCCTTTATAAAACATTTTGTATTACGGTTTGACAAATAGTACTAAACGTATTATTATAATTTATGTCAATACGAATTATACATAATACAATTCGGTTTGACAATCTATTCAAAAAGAGGTGGTTTTATGTTGAATAAAAAAATCAAGAAATTGAAAAACAACTTCTTGATTTAGTAAAAAAATATTGTAATTGAATTATACCATAACAGAAAGAATAAGGTAAATAAGATTGGATATAAATAAAAATGGTTGCTAGTATTGACGGTTTTAAACTCTGTGTCAACATTAAGAAAGTGGCTACGTTTAATCAACAATATAAGCGGTTATGAATTCAAAAAAACAACTGTACAAATCGGATTTAATAACAAAACTCAAAAAGCCAATTTTTCATCTTTATACGATTTCAATAAATTGGATTTTTGATAACATTCAAAAAAATTTCGATTCTTAAATGTAAATTGGGTTTTAAAAAGGCGCTATAGAGGCTGTTTACGGTTCAAAAAGAAGAAACACAAAACAAAAACTAATGCGCAAATAACAGCTTTTAAATAAAGAAATACAGAAATTAAATACGCGACTATCTAAACAAAAAAAGAAGAACTAACAACACTTTATACCCATATTGGACAACTACATTTTCAAATTAATCATATCGAGGATGTAATCCATTCACTGCCATTTGGGATTGGAAGTAAAGTCAAAGTAAAGGACGGCAAATAGTCTATTATCGGACGAGCCATCTAGGCAGCAGTCCGATAATAGACGTAAATGTAGACGGCCTATTTTTGGCTAATTTGAGGGTGTCTAGTAACACCACCCTCTGCAAAGCCCTCACTGGTGAATAGACCTTCTATAAATCTTGTAAAAATCAACATTTATAGTGCATCTTTTCTAATTCACTCTATTGAGATTTCCTTATTACGTTAAAACCCAAAATTGTTGCAGGTTTAAAAATATAACAGCAAAAACTTGCCGATACTGAATTCTTTCTCTTTGTTAAAAATAATTAGTGTGGTGCTAAAAAATAATAGAAAGAGGAAATATGAAATCTTCAAACTCTCAGAATATATCCGTTATATTCGATTGGATACAAATTGAATTCCTAGCATCAGCTTTTTTCTCTAGATAATATTATTTCAAACATACTTTTTATGAGACCAGAATTATTTATAGAGGTAAGCGGAACCTTACAATACTATAAATTTACTAAATTCTTAACTCACTCAAATATTAAGTTATATTTTTGGCAAAAAGAAAAGTCAATTTTATTAATCATGTCTGGAACTGCATTAGAATGGTATAGAAATCATATTTTTAGCAAGTTTGGATTTAAGCGAGATTGATTTTTATCCGTCATCTTAATACCAATTTTGAGCATTTTAAATTAAGACGAATTGATATTGCTTTAGATGACTTTAACTCACCGCCTTTCTATACACCAAATTTATTATTAAAATATTGTCAAAAAAAACAATTTAACTATGGAAAAAGCACTGAATACTTACCCTACGGTGACGAATTTGTAGGACAAACCCTTTATCTAGGAAAAGCGGGCTCTAACGAGCGCATTCGAATATACGATAAAAGATTAGAACAAGCTAAAAAATTGAAAATTCCAAAAAATGATATCCCTCCATGGATACGAACTGAATTATCTTTAAGAAACGAAATTGCAGAAGCATTTGTTTTTGAACTTTTAGAACGAAACCTTTCTTTAGAAAAAACGCTCAAAGGTTATCTTAAAGAAAAAGTTCATTTTTATGAAGACCCTGCTTTTAAGAAACCATTGGAACAATGGATCCATTTCTTAAAAGATGCTAAAGCTATTAAAATATCAATTCCTAAACAAAAAACAGAATTTGAGCAAAAAATACATTGGTTTGTTCATCAAGGCCCTGCAGCATTAATGAATACAATTAAGTTCATGAATGAAAACAATCTATTTCTTAAAAATGAAAAAGAAGAACTAGCCTTAATAAATAACAAAAAATTTACTGTTGAATTAGCAGACATCTTAATCGAACGAGCTGTATCTTTAGGAAAAATGATTTAATCCCAATAATAAAAAAATAATATAAAAGAAAGAGGTAATTAAAATGGCAAAAATGTTATCACAAAATGACTGGAACTTTAACAATATTGGAACACTCTTCGAATTAGACGAGGTAACTCCTAAATATGAAACAGAAACTAGAATTAATCCAAGTGGAGATATTATATTAGGATATGATGGAAGACCTAGACAATTTAGCACTGATAAAATTATCGGTTGGAAATACAACGTAACTATAAAAGATGGAAAGTTTAAAAAGAAATCCACTCAAGTAACTATTAATCATGATACTCCATTAGTTGATAATCAATATATTCAAAGTCATGATGAAGTATCTGTAACATTTGAAAATCTTACAGTAAGTATGGCGGGAAATCCTATGTACTATAAAGCAGATAATATTAATTTGGTCACAAAAAAATAAGAGGTGATATCAATGTTTGTTTCAAAGAGAGATTTAAAAAAAAATTAGGATTTAGCGATTGGCAATCAATGATGCTAGTTAAACAAGCAAAAATCAAATTAGTTAATCGTGGATTATCTTGGTATGAGTCTAAAGGGTTAGGTCGTGTACCTCTTGAAACCGTTGAAGAAATTCTAGGCGTTGCAATAGATACAAGTTTATTTAAATCTGAATTAGAGGTTGCTCAAAATGCCTAAAATTTCAAATGTTTACCCAATGGCAAACGGTACCTTTCGAGCAAATGTTTCGTTAGGATTTGATAAAATAACTGGAAAAAGGATTCGTATTTTTAAAAATGGATTTGCTACTCAAAAAGAAGCTGTATTATGGCAAAAGAGAATGTTGGCCGATTTTAGCGAAACTTCAATATCTGCAAATTCAACAATGTATTTTAAAACATTTATGAAGGAGTTTTTTGTTCCGGATTATAAAAACAAAGTAAGAGAGAGAACCTTTGAGGCGACTCAAGGCCGATTAAAAAGATTGTCTTATTTTGGAAATATGCAACTGCTAAAGATAACACCACCACTAGTCAAAAGATGGCAAAATGAACTATTTGAGCAAGGCCTTTCTAAAAACTACGTACGACATCTACACCAACTTTTACAACAAGTTTTTGACTTAGCAATAAAATTAAATATGCTTGTCAAAAATCCTGCTAAAATTGTGGGTAATGTTAAAAAAGAAAAAGCCAAAGTTGACTTTTGGACTTTAGAGGAATTCCAAAAGTTTATCAATAGTTTTGATAAAAACGATGTATACGAATTTCTATATCTAGTGACATTTTTATGTTTTTTCATGACTGGTATTAGAACTAGTGAGCTACAGGCATTGAATTGGAAAGATATAGATTTTATCAACCATACATTGTTAATCAATAAATCTATGTATTACAAGAACAAAAAGGAATGGAAAATTACAGAACCAAAATCTGCTTCAAGCGTTCGTCTAATTGCTATTGATGATGATACTATACGGATATTACAAGAATGGAAACATGTACAAGAACAATTTGGTGACTTTGAATTCGTTTTTTCTCTATCAGAAACACCAGTTACAAAATCTACTTTAATGCGTGTCCTAAGAAGTCATGCTAAATTTTTAGGTTTAAAATCTATTCGAATTCATGATTTAAGGCATTCACATGCCAGCTTTATGCTTGCCCTAGGAATGAATGATTTAGAAATGAAAACTAGATTAGGTCATGCGGATATTCAAACAACCCTTGGAACTTATTCACACTTACGCCCTAATGCGATGAGAGATGTAGCTACTCGAATGACTGGAAAAATTAAGATAGATACTACTACAAAAAAATATCAATCGAATTTTCATAGTAATCAATACCGCTCAAATCATAGTAGTTTTAATTGAGAGATTAGCGCAGTCTATCTATCGATTAAAACTGCTTTAGGACAAATCTTGATTTGTCCACTACAGAATTTTTAACTTTCATCATTAGGTTAGATAAAAAAACTCATTCGAATTAATTCATTCAAAAAGACGCTCTATTTTTTTAGAGTTGTCTTATATTTTTATATTTATTTAACTTCTTGTTATTTATTTAAGTTCTTCTTTTTACTTAAAAACTTATCGAAATAACCCTTGTTTAAAAAAATATAGAAAACAACAAAAGACATTAAGAACATGAATACGAAATTTAAACTTTTGATTCCATTGTTCAAACCCAAAAGAACAAATTCACAAACAAACAAATAACGCTAGTATGGTATAAAAAAACCAAAGAGAAAAACTCTAATACCGCTTAATTGTCTCATTTTAATCTTCCCTTTTTTTGCTTTTTGCGATAGTACTGTAAAAACTATTCGATTAAATTGTTTATAATTAACCGCTTTTTTCCTACTCCTATTTTTACTGCATCTCTTTACGAATTAATAGATTAGAGTTCAACTTTTTTAAAAATATTCTTAAAAATATGCTATTTTGGTGCAAAATTGGTGCTATTTTATAAATTAAAGCCTAGAAACTCTTTGTTTCTAGGCTTTTAGTGAGGTACATTATTATTCCCATCTCTATCGTTGCCGGCGGTTTGCTCGTGATGTCGTAGACGACGCGGTTGACGTGAGCTACTTCGTTCACGATACGGGCACTGATGGTTTGCAACACTTCCCAAGGGATGCGAGCGAAGTCACTCGTCATGCCGTCGATACTCGTTACGGCACGGATTCCAATCGTGTAGTCGTACGTTCTGCCGTCTCCCATTACCCCAACGCTGCGAATGCCTGGAAGGACGGTGAAGTATTGCCATACGTCGCGTTCAAGGCCGTTTTTAGCGATTTCTTCGCGTAAGATGGCGTCAGATTCGCGGACGATTTCAAGTTTTTCTTCGGTTACCTCTCCCAAGCACACGAATTCCAAGTCCCTGGTCCTGGGAATGGTTGGCGCCATACGATAGAGTCTGGCATGCCAAGCGCCGTTCCAAGAGCGCGCACTTCGTCTTTGAAGAGCGTGTTCAGTGGTTCGATGAGTTCGAATTGCATGTCCTCTGGAAGTCCCCCTACGTTATGGTGAGACTTAATAGTTTGTGCTGTTTTGGTTCCGGATTCGATGATATCTGTGTAGAGCGTTCCTTGCGCAAGGAAATCCACGTCTGTGAGTTTTGCCGCTTCGTCGTCGAATACGTACACGAACTCATTTCCGATAATCTTCCGTTTTTGTTCAGGGTCGCTCACGCCTTTTAGTTTCGATAGGAAACGTTCCTGAGCGTTCACGCGGATAATATTGAGGCCAAATTTACCAGAAAGGCTCTCCATCACTTGGTCGCCTTCCCCTTTACGAAGCAAGCCGTGGTCTACAAAAATACAGATGAGTTGGTCACCGATTGCTTTTTGCAAGAGAACCCCAACGACACTTGAGTCCACCCCACCAGATAGTCCAAGTAACACTTTCTTATGACCTACTTTTTCGCGAATTTTCGCAATTTCCATTTCAATAAAGCTGTCCATCGACCAGTCGCCTGTTGCCCCACAAATATCGAACACGAAGTTACGAAGCATGTCGTTCCCGTGAATAGTGTGGCGAACTTCTGGGTGGAACTGTACGCCGTAAATGCGACGTTCTTGGTTTTCAAAAGCCGCAAATGGCGTGTGCGCATTCGAAGCCGTCACGCTGAATCCTTCCGGAATCGCAGTAATACGGTCGCCGTGGCTCATGAGTACCTCTTCCTCTTCAGCTAACCCTTTGAAAATGCCTGAAGTCGTGTTAAAGACATCGACTTTCGCAGACCCATATTCACGCGTTGTAGACGATTCTACCTTCCCACCGAACAGATGCGTTGTCAGTTGCATCCCGTAGCAAAATCCCAAGCACTGGAATTCCCTAATTCAAAAATCGCAGGATCCACGGTAAAAGCATCCTCTGCATAAACGCTATGTGGTCCCCCTAGAGAAAATAATCCCTTTAACGTTGCCATGTACCTTAATTTCTTCGGCGGTAATGTCGTTGTGTAGCAACTCGCTGAACACACCGAATTCACGAATACGGCGCGTAATCAACTGATTGTACTGACTTCCGAAGTCGAGCACGATAATCTTTTTCTAATGAAGTGGTTTGAGCTGTCATAAGAGGCCTCCTTAGTTTTAGTTCTTTTTCATTGTAACAGAAAAAGCACGAAAAATTGCTTTAAAAACTGAATTTTTTTGTTCGGATTTTTTTAAATCCCTGTTTTCCCGCGTCATACCAAGCTTTCATTCGGATATACAAATCAGTATATAGAGTGTACACTCAACCTCTGCGCCCTTTACAAACATTGTCAAATCAACGTTTAGAACTGTTGACATCACGACAAAAAATTGTGTTTTTATTTTTTTGAAAAGTAGCATATATGCTACAGTAGCAAATATGCTACTTTTTGCTTTTTAACAAAAAACTAGCCAATAGACATGCTACTGGCTAGAGATTGTATTCATTTAACATTTTTCAAGAATTACCGTTCTCGCTTTGTCCTCGGTATCGCCACTTTCATCAAACCCATCATACGGAGCTTTCGGGTCTTGCACTTTTGGTTTGCTCCTCAAGGCATTACAGATTTCACCCACATGGCGAAATGCAAACTCAAAGTCATCAGTCCATCCGGTATGTCCCGTAATGATTTTCATCGTCTGATTTCTCTTTCTAAGTTTTTCTTCTAATTTTTTCAGTGAAGTACACTGTAATTTCCCATCTTCTGCGAGCGTGTTTAAAAACGCATAACCACCATCCGCACCAAACCAAATCGTGTCTCCAGTGAACAAATACGCATCATCGATTAAATACACTAAATGTCCCCACGTATGACCAGGTACAAGAAAGGCTTCAATTTTAATATCGTGAATATAGAAAATCTCCCCATCTTCTATCAATATTTTGTCATTTTCGATATGCACTTGCGGAAGTTTATAGAGCCCCCAGTATACTTTGCGCCGAACTCGGCCTTCTAAGTAGTCATTCTCGACACGACCCACATAGATTTTTGCCTTTTTAAACAACCCCTGGCCATCGACTTCTATCGCTCCAACGTGGTCCGTATCTTGGTGCGTAATGAGAATCTCGTTGATACTTTCTGGACGAATATCTAGCCACCGCATTTTTTCGGCAAGCCTGTCATAGTTATATCCAGCGTCAATCATAATCGTATAACCGTCTTTGGTGTAAAAGTAAATATTACTACATATTCCCGGATACAACTTACTCTTTTCGTCGATATGGCTCCGTGTTTAGTGGTTTGAAAATTTCCTTTCCTCTAAAACATAAACGACATGAACTTTTGTTGCTTTTAAAGAATCTTTTTTCGCCATCGCTCTCACCTTGATTCTTTTTGTCTCTGAGTGATTCTAAAATCTAATTCTCTTGATTGGAATCCATCGATTCACTTTTGCACAGTATTCCTTATAGGCTTCTCCGTGTAGTTCGTAGAGCCATTTTTCATCGGTAATACGAATCACGACGGTTAATAACACCCACTGAATCGGAATCAGAATCAGCAACCACATATTATGCATGGTTAAGGTAATCCCGATGCAGCTGAGCCACCACGAAAAGTAAATTGGATTGCGAGTGCGCGCGTAAATTCCGTTGTCTTGAGTTCGCTAGTTTTGGATAGTTGTGCTAATAAACGACTTCACCCCTGCTGAGCCACTGAATTCTCGCTGCAACGATCATTAAGAGGAAGCCCATCAGATAAAAACAAATCTTTTAAAAGCCACCCTTTAACAGTCCGCTCTCGAGCACTGACTGACTCAGCAGCCAACCAGTCAAATTCATCACAAGGAGAGTTATGTATAGGTAAGGCGCTGCTCCATAAGTCGGTATTTTTTGATGTTTTTTTTGATCACTTTTTAAGGACATGTTCTCACCTCATTGTTAAAGAAATCATACTACAAGCTACATTTTTTCACCTACATTGTACCACTACTATTCCGCATTTTAAACAGGTTTTTTAAGGATTTTTCAAAAAAAGAGATTCCCCCACAAATAGGAATCTCTCTTCATTTATTGAGTATTCAGTTATGTCTTTTTAGTCCTCTAACACAAAAATCTCTTCAACATTGAGCTGGAGTAACCTTGCAATCTTCATCGCAAGTTCAAGGGTAGGATTATATTTATCATTCTCAATGGCAATAATGGTCTGTCTGCTTACACCCAACGTTTTTGCCATATCCTCTTGTCGCAATCCTGCTGCTTTTCTTAGCTGTTTAATATTATTTTTCATATGCCATCACGCTTTCTGAAAAAAATAAACGCCAACAGCCAATAATACGATAACAGTAACAACTGCTAGAATGACTCCTTGAACAAGTTTATTTGGTTCTTTATACTCTTCATCACCAGCAATCATATTGCGTTTCATTGCGGTTTGAGCAAATCCTTGCACACTTACAGATAAGAGCAAAATTAAACAAGGAAGCATTTCAAGTTTGCCACCACCAACAAGTGCTTGATAGATATTAAATCCTGTCCATGCACATAAACCCAAAAGTGCTGTTTTATAGCCCCACGCCTCAGAACGCAACTGAATATCTCTGTCCATTTCATCCATCTTTTTCATGGCTTTGTTCCTCCAAATTTTTGTAATAATGTCAAGAGCTCTTTACATTTCAAATTATACTCTCCTATCTAAAAATGTCAAGAGATTTTTACATTTTATTTTTTACTTTTTTGCAATGAACAAAGATGTACTCCTTCTTACGATTCCCCGTACTCTTACTAAGAATCCCGTACCGCTTCATTCACCTACAACATCAGGGCACACATAATTTTGTGCAAAAAAATAAATCGATTACGGAAAATCGAGCGGATTTAAATGCTAATTATAAAACAAACTTTAATGATTTAAACGCAGATAGTTGATTGGATTAAGCTTCATCACTCGTGATTTGCTTAATCCTAATCAGCCTTGCGAGGTAAGACGACGAAGAAAAACAGACTCACACCGTGAGTCTGTTTCTTCTTCTGTCTTACTCCCAAGGATTTTGAGTAGTCGATATACCCTAATATTTTTAATTTGCACAAAATCTATGTGATGCCCCACCGTTTTATGTAGGATGAAGTCGGCGCGGGTTTTTCGTTGGTAAGATGTACCCTTAAGGTTCTTCAGGTTAGTCTTCTGCCATACATCTTTCGCCATCGCAATCGCGTCCGCACGATTCCCAATCGCATATTGATAGTAATAGTTATCCGGCTGTGATTTCGCACTGGTCCATCAACAATTCGAAACGCTCCAAGTACCATTGCTCAATCAGCGTAGCGTCGGCATCTACGAAAAATCGACCAGTCGAAGAAATCACTCACGTAAATTTCACGATTTGGCGGTAGTTGCAACACATTAATCCCCTCAACAATCAAGATGTCTGGAGACCCAATCGTCTGCACTTCCCTGGCACAATATCGTAAACTCTCATGCGAGTAGACCGGTGCATCCACGCTTGATTTCCCGTCTTCACTTCGAGTAAGAAATGAACGAGGGCTTCGCATGTCGTAACTTTCCGGGAATCCCTTGCGATCTCAAAATGCCGCGGTTAATCAGCTCCCTGAGTCGGTACTAAGAATCCGTCTGTCGTCATTAGGAACACGCGCTTATCCGGGTAGCGTTGTTGTAGCATTGTTTGCATCAAGCGGGCAGTCGTACTTTTCCCGACGGCCACACTCCCAGAAACCCCGATAATAAACGGCACCGTCTTCTTCGTTTGATGAAGAAATTGCTGTTCCTCCGTGCGTAATTCAATATGTTTTTTAAAGTATAAATCGAAATAATCGAGCATTGGCACATACACTTCTTGCACGTCCTGTAGGGAAATGCGGTCGTTTAATGAGGTTAAGTGCGCAAGTTCTTCTCTCGTCATTGTGAATGGATGGGCACCTTCGTACTGGCTCCACTCTTCTCGTTTAATTTGGTAATACGTCTCGTTTTCTTTCAACGGATTCGTCTCCTTCAGCTACTGAGTCCTATCCTTGAATTGTACCACATGTTGAACGCGGTTTCTATTTTTCATTATCTTAAGTTTTTCCCATGAAATCGCCGTGTTTGTTTACGTAATGGCGTGGATTTAGTAGAATGAAAAGTGAATATAAGGAAAGGATTTGTCGTATGAAACCACAAACAGGAACAGGTCTGGCAAATGGGAAGATTATTCTTGCCGGTGAACATGCCGTTGTGTACCACGAACCAGCGATTGCACTGCCAATTGACGCGGTTTACGTAAAGGCGGATATCGTCTCTGCACAAATGGGCCAAACGATTGAATGTGAACTTTATACAGGTGACGTAAACGAGATGCCAATTTCAATGGCAGGGCTACAATTTGCGATTCTCGAAGCATTCAAACGTGCCTCTTCAAAAAGAAGTAACGGCTCATACTTTTTACTGCCTCGATTGAGTCAACGATTCCTGCAGAACGTGGAATGGGCTCCAGCGCTGCAGTCAGCGTTGCGGGTGGTCCGTGCCATTTTCGATTTCTTGGATGCGACTCTTCCTGAAGAAACCTTTATGGGACATCGTTCAAGGCGCAGAAACCATTTTCGCATGGAAATCCGAGTGGCGTCGATACGGCGACAACGAGCGGGACGCGTCCTGTATTTTTTTCCAAAAAGAACAAGAACTACAAACACTCCACCTCGATATTCCAGCATACCTCGTAATTGCTGATTCGGGTGTTACTGGGAATACGAAGCAAGCGGTCCAGCATGTGAGTACCTTGCAAGAACGCATCATCGACCCTACTACACAGGAGACTGGTTCGGATGCAATTCAATCGATTGGCGCTATCGTCAACGAAACGAAAGAGGCCATCGAGGAACAAAATCCACAAAAACTAGGGCAACTGATGAGTGAAAACCATGAGCGTCTCCAACAACTCGGCGTGTCGTACGACGTCATCGATACACCTCGTCGATACGGCCCATCAAAATAACGCACTTGGGCGAAAGTCACAGGCGGCGGCCTTGGCGGATGTACGATTGCCTCGTTGAAACCGGAGGAAGACGCCCTTCATTTACAAGAACAATTCATGAAACAAGGAGCGCAGGCGGTCTGATTCAGTCGCTGGCGAAAAAGGAGAACACCAAATGACATCGAACATTGGAATCACGCGTGCGCATACGAATATCGCACTGATTAAATATTGGGGCAAGGAAAATAAGGAGCTCTTCATTCCGATGAATAGCAGCCTTTCTTTGACCCTCGAAGCCTTTTATACCGATACTAAAGTCGAACTCACAGACGCCTTAACGGAAGACGAGTTCTATCTTAACGGCACCAAACAAGACGAAGCGGCAACGGCTAAAAATTACGCGCTTTTTAGACTTGTTCCGCGCTGAAACTGGAGACACCCGTCGTGCTCGTGTGGAGAGTCTGAACTTTGTACCAACAGCAGCAGGCCTTGCGAGCTCTGCTTCCGCCTTTGCGGCACTGGCAGGTGCGATGAACGAGGCGACAGGCCTTCTGTTGCCTGCACAACAATTATCGACTTACGCTCGTCGTGGTAGCGGCAGTGCTACTCGTAGTTTATTTGGCGGATTTGTCGAATGGAACAAGGGCGACTCCAACGAGAACAGCATGGCCATCCCTGTCGACGATGCGAAATTTGACATTGGGATGATTATTATCGTCGTTAGCGCAGCCGAGAAGAAAATTTCGAGTCGTGCCGGCATGGAATTGACCGTTTCCACTTCTCCGTTTTACGAAGGTTGGGTCACTTCAGCGGCGACCGATTTAGCCGACATCAAAGAGGCCATCAAGGGACCGCGACATTCATCGCATCGGCTCATTGCGGAATTTAACGGCATGAAAATGCACGCTACGATGCTGGCAAGTAACCCTCCATTCTGTTATTTCGAACCGGAGAGTATTATCGCCCAACAAACGATTCGCACGATTCGAGAAGAACGAGGTATTCCGGCCTACTTCACGATGGATGCTGGGCCAAACGTCAAAGTGATCTGCAAGGCGAGTGATATTCCTGCGATTATGGAAGAACTTAGAAAAGTATTCCCGAGTGAAAAACTCATCCCTACGCTTCCAGGAGAAGGTATTCGCACATTGACAGAAGACGAATGGAACGCTTTCGTGCAGCTTTTGAAGGGAAGGAGGCGTGACGATTAGCTTCAAAAGCTCCTGGTAAACTCTTTATCGCCGGAGAATATGCGGTTGTCGAACCCGGACATGGTGCCATTGTCGCAGCGGTGTCGCGTTACTTAACCGTCACAATCGACGAAACTATCTAGTGTAGGGAACCTTAACCTCTACGCAAAATCCAGATGTCGTTGTGGAATGGACTCGCGAAGGTGAACTGTTCCGTGCAAAGGGAGAGCATCCCTATAAACTAGTCGAAGAAGCGATTCTGGTCACAGAGCAGTATGTTCGAGAAAGTGGCAAGGCAACAAACGACCTCTACTCGCTTTCGATCACAAGTGAACTCGATGACGCTAAGCGTGGTATTAAATACGGACTCGGTTCCAGTGGTGCCGTTGTAGTCGCAACGATTCAAGCTGTTCTTGATTTTTACAAGACTCCGCGCACGCCTCTACTTGTCTATAAGCTGAGTGTTTTAACGAATCTCCGCTTATCCCAACGTGGATCCTTTGGAGATACCGCCGCCTCTTCTTTTAGAGGAATGGTGTATTACAAGCCCAGACCGAAAGCGATTTACTGGAACAATTACAAAAACCAATCAATTAAAGCCATTTGCGATGCCGACTGAAAGACCTCACCATTACACGTCTTCCAGAAATCCCAAACTTCACCCTCTTAGTAGGATGGACAGGACAAGTCGCTATCACCGATTCACTCATTCAAGCCACTGAGAAGAAACGCAAAGTCGAAACCGATAGCGTCTTTTACAAGGAATTTCTCGCAAAGAGTCACGCCATCGTTCAAGGCCTACAAAACGCTTGGAACAAACAAGACATCCTGGCCTTACAAGAAGGCATCCAGTGCCAACCGTGCACTCTTAAATGAATTTGCAAAAGTGATGCAGCTAGAAATTGAAACCCCTGCACTCCAAACACTCTGCGCCCTCGCAGAACAAAATGGCGCCTGCGCAAAAACGTCCGGCGCTGGTGGTGGCGACTGTGGCATTTGCTTTACACAAAACGAAACCGAGAGACAACAAATTGAAACTCAATGGGCTAAGGCTCAAATTCAAGTGCTTCCGATTGCTATCGCTGAAGCCTGGTAAAGGAGATTAATGATGGATTTATTTCAACAACAAATGAATCGAAAGGACGAGCATGTCGGTCATGCAAACCAGCAATACCGTGCAACGAGCGCTCCTGAATTCGTGGAAACGCGCTTCGTTCATCATCCCTTCACAAGCGTTGATGTGGCGGATGTAACATTACAAACGAAACTTGCTGGACTCACCTTCGACGTTCCATTTTTCATCAACGCCATCACAGGCGGAAGTCCACCACGATCTGCGTTAAACCAGCGCTTAGCCATCTTGGCACGTGAAACAGGCATGGCAATGGCTACCGGTCTGATGAGTATCGCGATGAAATTTCCGGAAAGTGCACAAAGCTTCAAGGTGATTCGCCAGGAAAATCCAAATGGAATCCTCTTCGCGAACCTTGGTGCGCATTACGATGCTGAGGCTGCTAAACGCGCTGTTGAGATCATCGAAGCAAACGCGATTCAAATTCACGTCAACCGTGCACAAGAACTCGTGATGCCAGAAGGTGACCGCGTCTTTAGCAATTGGCTTAAAAACATCGAAGAAATCGTCAAGGCAAGTGCCGTTCCCGTTATCGTAAAAGAAGTCGGATTGGATTTAGCTGTGAAGCCATCGCGCAACTAGAGAGTATCGGAGTTGCTGCTATCGACATTAGCGGTACTGGAGGTACGAATTTCGCCAAAATTGAAAACGGCCGTCGCAAAGAAGATAAACTCGATTTCCTAGAAGACTGGGGGCAAACGACCTTGACGTCGTCTCATGGAAGCCCAAGGAAGCCGCACCCCAATCATCGCTTCCGGCGGTGTGAAGACGCCAATGGACATGGCCAAATGCTTCGCGCTCGGAGCCAGTCTTGTCGGATTGTCTGGTGAAATGTTGCATCTCGTACGTAAAGAAGACTCCCTTCCAGACGCAATTCATACGGTTCAAACATGGAAAGAGCAACTGACAACGATCTTAACGCTTGTCGGTGCTGATAGTATTTCTAGTCTCCAACAAGCTCCTATCGTGGTCGCACCAAGCATCCAAAACTGGTGTGATGCCCGCGGGATTGATTGGAAACATCTTGCACAACGTTAAAAAAAACAGCTTAGGCAATGCCTAAGCTGTTTTCTATTTCTATGGGAAAAATAAGTAATGGATAATGCGCAATACGTAGAAGAAAATCCCCACGATGAGTAAAATAACCATCGCGACATGCACATACGGCCCTGCTGGGGTATTCACGAAGGCTTGTAGCGCTGGAATTTTCGTATATAAGATAAAGTACAAGGCACTAATCCAAAACCCGAGTCCCAATAATCTTTTCATACGGCGTCCTTTCTATAAAACGAAGTACTGCATGATTAAGCTAGTGACAGTCACCATAAACCAAGTAGCTAAACCGGTTAAGATTGGTTTTGCTCCTGCTTCTTTGAATTGTTGGAAGGATACTTGCATTCCGATACCTGCTAATGCCATCGCCATCAACCAGTTAGACGCTAATTTTGCATACGGTACAAGGAAACTTGGGAATAATCCCACACTTGTAATGATGGAAGCGACCATAAACCAGATGATAAACATTGGTACGATATTCTTCCATTGAACGCTTTGTCCTTCTTGTTTCATGCGACGTGCTTCGACAAATGATAATACGAGGCAGGCTGGAACAATCATCAACGCACGAGTAAGTTTCACGATTGTCGCGATTTCTAACGCTTCTGCACTGTAACTTGCGCCGGCTGCGACCACGCTTGATGTATCGTTAATCGCCGTCCCTGCGAAAAGTCCGAATTGCGACGCGTCCATGTTCATCAAGTGTCCTAAGAATGGGAATAGGAATACCGCGATGACGTTGAATAGGAAAATGGTTGAAATCGACAATGCGACTTCATCGTCTTCTGCTTTAATAATCGGTGAAGCTGCCGCAATCGCAGAGCCCCCGCAAATCGCAGTCCCGAAACCAACAAGAATCTTCAGCGGACGAGACAATTTGAAGAAATTTCCTCACAAGTAGCGCTGTTAGAAACGCAATCAAGATGGTCACAATCGTCACTGGGAATGATGAAGCACCTGTTTGGCTCACTTGCGCAAAATGACATTGTAAATCCTAGTGCGATAATCGAATAATGCAATAATTTTTTCGCTGAATAATTGATTCCCGGTCTAAAATCACTTGGAATTTTCCAAAATTGGTTCAAGACCATCCCTAAAATAATAGCAAATACCGCACTCCCAATCACTGGGAATAGCTTATCGAGCATGACTGAGACAACCGCTATAGCAAATGTACACAGCAATCCTTTTCTTTTTTCCATGAATGATGACATTTTATCAGATCCTTTCAATACTAAATCTTTACTAGTATAGCACACTCCGCCTTGATATTCGAACACAAATTGAAAAAGTGCATCCTCCTTTAAAATTAACCGTGTGCAATTCGACACGGTTTACTCCGATCAAAAACCGCTTAGAATCACGCATCCATGCTGACTCTAAGCGGTTATTTTTTAGAATTGTTTTACGACAACCCCATCAGGAGTTCCTACAAGCACGATATCCGTCATGTTTGTGAAGAGACCTTGCTCTACCACGCCTGTCATGCCTTTGATTTTTTCTCCAAATGCGATTGGGTCTTTAATTGGATAGACATCCAAGTCGATAATGTAGTTTTTGCTATCGGTTAAGTAACGTTCTCCGTCACGTTCGCGGAATGTTGGTTTGTATCCTAGCGCTTCAAAACGTTTGAATAATTGTTCTGATCCGTACGGCACCACTTCCACTGGTAATGGGAAACGACCTAAGTAGTCGACCATTTTTGATTCGTCTACAATCCAGATAACACTTTTTGATTGTTCGGCAACGATTTTTTCGAATAATAACGCACCACCGCCACCTTTGATTCCTGAAAAATCTGGAGCGATTTCGTCTGCGCCGTCAATCGTTACGTCGATATAGTCCACTTCATCCACGCTCTTCAATGGAATTCCAGCGCTTCTGCTTGTTTCTTCGTTGCTAAAGAGTCGTTACTCCCACGATTTCAAGACCTTCTTCTTCACGCGGCGACCGATTTCTTCTACAAAATAGTAGGCTGTCGAACCAGTTCCTAGACCAACCGTCATTCCACTTTCTACATATTCTGCGGCTTTCTTGCCGACTAATTCCTTCATGTTCATTCAAGCTTCCCCCTGAGAAATAATCTATGTTGAGTATAGCATAACTACCTTCGTCAAACTATCTCTCCTCGTAAATTTCTACTTCTTTTTATGCGACGCGGCTGCTTCTAAGGCGCGTTTTAAATAACGACCCGTGTGACTATTTTTATCCTTTGCTCACTTCTTCTAGGCGTCCCTGTCGCAAATGACAAGTCCACCACTGCTACCGCCTTCTGGTCCCATATCAATGATATAGTCAGCCGTCTTAATCACATCTAAGTTATGTTCGATAACAAGAACGGTATTCCCTGCTTCGACTAAACGATTCAACACTTCGAGTAGACGCGCGATATCGTCTCGTATGCAATCCAGTTGTTGGTTCATCGAGCACGTAGATAGGGTATTCCCTGTTGAAACCCGTTGGAGTTCGCTGGCTAACTTTCATCCGTTGCGCTTCTCCTCCAGAGAGCGTTGTGGCAGATTGGCCTAGCGTTACGTAGCCAAGACCAACATCTTTAATCGTTTGTAATTTACGTTTGATTTTTGGTACGGCTTGGAAAAATTCCACCGCCTCTTCGACCGTTAATTCAAGAATATCCGCGATACTCTTTCCTTTGTACTTCACTTCGAGCGTTTCAGAGTTATAAGCGTTCCATGACACACTCACACGGCACATATACGTCCGGAAGGAAGTGCATCTCGATTTTCAGAATGCCGTCCCCTTTACAAGACTCGCATCGTCCACCCTTCACGTTGAAACTGAAGCGGCCTTTCTTGTATCCACGGATTTTGGCTTCGTTTGTTGTCGCAAATAAATCACGAATATCGTCAAATACACCCGTATACGTCGCTGGATTGCTTCGTGGTGTTCTTCCGATTGGGCTTTGGTCGATATCGATAATCTTATCGAGTGTTTCAAATCCAGAAATGCTCTTGAACTTCCCTGGCTTTTCCTTCGTACGTGTAATCTCACGCGCTAAGGCTTTCTTCAATACGCTGTTGACAAGCGAGCTCTTTCCAGAACCCGACACCCCTGTCACGGCCGTAAAACGTCCAAGCGGCATCATCCACATCGATGCCGCGTAGTTATTTTCCGCAGCGCCTTTAAATGGATCCAGCCTTTATCTTCTCTGCGACGTTCGCTTGGGACAGGAATGTATTTTTTCCCAGCTAAATATTGACCTGTCAGTGATTTAGCATTCTTCTCCACTTCTTTTGGAGTTCCTGCAGCGATAATCTCGCCACCAAACTCACCCGCACCTGGACCGATATCAATCAAGTAGTCCGCAGCACGCATCGTGTCTTCGTCATGCTCTACGACAATCAAGGTATTTCCAAGGTCACGCATGCTCTTTCAATGAGTCAATTAAGCGGTCGTTGTCGCGTTGGTGAAGTCCAATCGAAGGCTCATCTAAAAATATAGAGTACTCCCTGATAGGTTTGAACCGATTTGCGTCAGCAAACGAATGCGTTGCGCTCTCCCCCTGATAACGTTCCAGCAGCACGGCTCAATGTTGAAAGTATTGCAACCCAACATTGCGTAAGAATTTCAAACGAGAGCTTACTTCTTTTTAAGATTGGCGCAAAGTGATTTGCTCGTCAGTTCTCAGATAAGTGTAAGTCCTTGAAGAAATCAATCTCATCATCTAGCTAGACAGTGCCAACACTTCACTAATGTTTTTGTCTCCGACTTTGACAGACAACGCCTGTTCATTTAAACGGAAGCCATGACATCTCTTACACTCAGATTCTGTCATATATTGGCGCATTTGTTCACGTGTGAAATCACTATTGGTTTCACGGTAACGGCGCTCTACGTTGACGGCAACCCCTTCAAAAGGAATTTCCACATCACGCACGCCACCAAATTCATTTTCATAATGGAACTTGAAAGTCGCATCTCCTGAACCGTATAACACCATATTCTTTTGCGACTGCGTCAATTTCTCGAACGGAATATCCATCGGAACCTTGAACTGTTTACAAAACTGTTCCAGCATTGTTGGATAGTAGTTCGAACTAATGGGATTCCACGGAACAAGCGCTCCTTCTTCCAACGTTAAGTTCTTATCTGGAATGATTAAATCTAAGTCGACTTCGAGTTTTTGACCCAACCGTCACACTCAGGACACGCTCCAAACGGCGCATTGAATGAGAAGAGACGTGGCCTCTAATTCGCCCACCGTAAATCCACAAACGTCGACATGAATGGTGTTCGCCGAAGAGATGTTCTTCCCCACCAATCACATCGATAATCGCATAGCCTTCCGCCAAACGAAGGGCTGCTTCAATCGAATCGAATAGACGTGAACGACTCTTATCGCTGACGACGATACGGTCCACGACGATTTCAATATTATGCTTCTTGTTCTTTCCTCGAGATTGAATTCTTCAGTGACTTCATGCATCTCGCCATCCACGCGCACACGCACATAGCCGTCTTTTTGAATCTTCTCGAAGACTTTCTTATGCTCGCCTTTCTTCTGAACGACAACCGGCGCCAACACTTGAATCTTAGTCTTCTGGCATCGCCATGACGCGGTTTACCATTTGTTCCAAGGACTGGCTTTCAATCGGCGTTCCGTCATTTTGGACAGATGGGTTTCCCACACGCGCATATAATAAACGTAAATAGTCATTAATCTCCGTCACCGTTCCAACCGTTGAACGTGGATTCCGTGACGTTGTTTTTTGGTCGATGGCAATCGCTGGACCCAGCCCGTCGATACTATCGACGTCTGGTTTGTCCATTTGCCCTAAAAATTGACGTGCGTATGCAGATAGACTCTCTACATAACGACGTTGACCTTCTGCGTATAATGTATCAAACGCCAGCGAGCTCTTCCCTGACCCTGATAGTCCTGTAATCACGACAAACTGGTCACGAGGAATGCTTACATCAATATTTTTTAAATTATGAGATCGCGCACCATGCACGACAATATGGTCTTTTGCCATTTCTATACCTCTTTTTTAATCGATACCTCTATTGTATCAGACTTTTCGAACGCGAACAAATGTTCTTACAGTTTCACTTCGATTTCCACTGGACAGTGGTCGCTTCCTGTGACATCGCTACGAATGTCGACTTCTTTTAGAAGCTGTGCGAGTGCCTCAGATACAACAAAATAGTCAATTCTCCATCCAATATTTCGTGCACGAGCACCACCCATGTAGCTCCACCAGCTATACGCCCCTACTGTGTCAGGATGTAAGTAGCGGAACGCATCCACTAAGCCGCTTGAAACAACTTGGTCGAATTTCGCACGTTCTTCTTTGGTGAATCCGGCATTATTGACATTCGTTTTTGGATTCGCTAAGTCGATTTCCTTATGCGCCACGTTCAAGTCACCACAGAAAATCACCGGTTTTGTTTCTTCTAGTTTCTTAATGTATGCAAGAAAAATCATCTTCCCATACTTGGCGATACGCTAGACGTGATAAGTCGCGCTTTCGCATTTGGCGTATAGACCGTCACTAAGTAAAAATTTCTCGAATTCGGCTGTAATCACACGTCCCTCTTGGTCATGTTCTTCGATGCCGATGCCATATGTTACCGATAGTGGTTTTACTTTGGTGAAGATGGCCGTTCCAGAATAGCCTTTTTTCACAGCTGAGTTGAAATACACATCATACTCAGCAAACTCCCATGCCAAGTTCCACTTGATCTTGTTGCGCCTTTGTTTCTTGTAGGCATAAAATATCTGGATTACTTTCTAATACGTACTCTTGTAGAGCACCTTTTATTTAATACAGAACGAATTCCGTTCACATTCCACGTTGCTAATTTCATTGTTTTCCCTCCATTACGTCCCTTCCATAGTATCAACTCTAGGGCCTTTTTGCGAATAAAAATAACCAGCAGAAAGCATTTCTGCCTCCTACTGTTATTTGAGTTTTTCTTTAAATTGTTTGAGTGAACCTTGGTTTTCTTCTGGCAAGCAAACATAGAAGCTTGTTTGACCATTTTCAGATTCAGCATACATCATACCGCCATGTGATTTTACAATGTTCTCGGCAATCGCAAGACCAAGTCCTGTTCCGCCTGTTTCTTTAGAACGGGATGCTTCTGCGCGGTAGAAACTGCAAAGAGTTGTTCCAACACTTCTTTTCGAAATTGGATCCTCCGGCGTTTCGAACGGCAATTGTCACGACTCCATCATTTCTTAAGACTTCCATCGTGATGACAGAATCTTCATGGCCGTATTTAATCGCATTCGATAAGAGATTATTAATCACGCGCACCATTTTCTCGGCATCGAGTTCCAGAACGACATCGCGATTATTCGGCGAGACTTCAATCGCCATCTTGCGTTTTTGCGCCTCGAGCTCGAAGTCCGCTGCTACTTGCTCTAAGAAATTTACGATTGGAATATCATTGAGTCTAAGCGGTGCTCCATTTGGACGCGTCGTCGTATATTCGAACAAGTCGTCCACGAGTAATTTCATTTGTTCCGCCTTCGAATACGCGATTTCCGCATAGCGTTTCGCATCGGCGCCCTCGACATTTGGCTGATTTACAATCAACCCAAGGTATCCGATAATCGACGTCAATGGTGTACGAATATCATGTGATACATTGGTAATCAATTCGTCCTTCGACTTCTCAATCGCACGTTCATCCTCTAACGCGTTTACGGTCGAATCTACCAAGCGGTTAATCGAGTTTACAACTTGTCCCATGTCACCTGAGAGTCTGAACGGAATTCGTCTGTCATACTGTCCGTCCGCAATCAAATGCAATTCCTCCAAAATATGGTTTAACTGCATTTGTTGGTATCTTCGCATCAAGCGCCAGTAAGTAAATGCCACTGCAAAAACGACCGATGTAATCGTGAAGATGTTTTTATAAAACACAATTTGATCACGCTCAATATGCCATACTTCACGAGCAGAGAACTCAACTGAGATGAACCCTGGCTCATTAATGAGTTGGCTGACCATCACGAGAATTCCTAAGTACAAGAGGAATACGATACACAGCGTCACGATTCCTTCTAGTACGAGTTCGCTGATTTCCTTTGGCGTGAGCGTCAAGAGTGTCGGTTCGTTTTTAACTTTTCGAAGGTGAAGAACTTTTTTATTATTTGTCTTCAATCTTGTAGCCTACTCCCCATACTGTTTCAATGACTTTTTCTCCACCAGTCGCTTCGAGCAATCTTGTCGCGAAGGTGACTTACGTGTACCATTACCGTTTTTCGTTGAAACGATACTTTCTTGTTGCCATACCGTTTCGAAGATTTCATCTGCACTAAATACGCGGTTTGGATGGCTTGCAAGTAAGTATAGAATTCCGAATTCTAATACCGTTAATTGAATTTCCGTACCATCTGTTGTTGTAACTTGGTGAGACTCTTTCTTAATCGTTAAAGGTCCGATGGTAATTTCTTCGTTAGCTGGGCCTTCTTGTGTAATCGTTGAACGGCGTAATAATGATTTCACACGCGATGACTTTCAAGTGAGTTAAAATGGTTTTGTAACGTAGTCGTCGGCACCATTTGTTAAGCCCTTGATTTTATCAATATCTGTTGATTTCGCACTTAATAATAGAATTGGCAATTGTGCATTTTCTCTTTACGCACTTCATGCACCACTGAGATTCCGTCGTTGAGGCATCATAATGTCCAAGATAATCATATCGATATCTGGATACATTTTTAATTTTTCAAGGGCTTGTTTCCCGTCATAGGCTTTTTGACAATTTCATAATTTTCGTTCTTTAAGTAAATCGTCACTAATTCAACGATTTCGCGATCATCATCTACTACTAAAAATTTTCATGAGCATTCCCTCTTTCATTCTTTTTTCACCTTATCGCTATTAAAATATCAAGTCTGCTAGTAATTTTACGATTCTTTGACGTTTACTTAATAAATTCCTAAGAAATGGCTTAAAAACGGCCTCTAACACGACCGTCACGCGAACTTTTGTTATAATGAAACACGAAGAACTCTAAAGGAGAATCGTATGACTCAATCACCTATTCAGCAGCAAACCATTCAATTGGTTGCCACACAAATTCCAAAAACTGAAAAACTAGAAGAGATGCTAACGCCATTTGCGCTCAATGAGACGTTGATTCGTCATCTGACAAAGGAAGAAGACGGCCCGTTCGTTCACTTCTGGACGCTCGAAGATATCGTGATTCTTGGGATGACCGATACGAAGGTGCCTTATCTCGAACAAGGGCTTGAAAGACTGCATGCTCATGGTTTTACGCCAGTTGTACGCCAAGCAGGTGGCCTAGCCGTTGTGAGTAACGAAGGGATCTTAAACATCAGCTTGCTTTTTAAAAATAAACAAATGCCAACCATTAACGAAGCCTACGAATGGATGCAACAACTCATCCAGGAGACTTTCCCAGAAGCGGAAGCCCTTGGTGGAATCGAAGCTTTTGAAGTGGCAGACTCCTACTGCCCAGGAGATTACGACTTAAGCATTCAAAAGCGTAAAATTGCCGGGATTGCACAACGCCGATTGAAAGATGTTGTCTGTGTTTCGATTTACCTCAGTGTCTACGGTGACCAAAATCGTCGTGGGCTTGTTGTTCGTGATTTCTATGACCACGCAATCCAAGGTGAAGAAACGAAATGGCATTTCCCAGAAGTCAACGCCGATAGCATGTGGAATATTAGTGACGCCCTTGGAATCGACCTCACTATTGAAGACGTTCAAGTCCGTGTCTTGCAGGCTTTAACGAAACTTGGATGCACGCTGGAAGAGAACGAAACAGACTTTATTCACACTCCAGATCTCCAAAAAGCACTCGAGCGTTTTGTGAAACGACAATAATCCACCAAAAAACGCGGTATAAAAGCATTTCCAAACGGTTACCCTCTTGCTTTTCTACCGAAAAATAGCATAAACTGAAAGTGCTTATGAGTATTATTCACAATCTAACCGAAAGAAGGCGCCAAACGCATGACTGAAGCATTTAAACGTGAAAAAGTATTTCGTGACCCAGTACACGATTATATCCACGTGCAACATCCAATTATTCTTGAATTAATTAATAGTCGTGAAATGCAACGACTCGCAGAATCAAAACAAACTGGAGCTTCGATGTACACTTTCCACACAGCGGAACATTCACGATTCTCTCACCTCTAGGGGTATATGAAACGCCTCGTCGTATTTGGTGATAACTTTGCGCGTAACTACGCGACACAAGAAGAAGGAGACGGACTATGGGACGACAGCAATCGCCTTGTTGTGCTCTGTGCTGCCCTCTTGCATGATATCGGGCACGGACCATACTCACATACTTTCGAGAAAATCTTTGATACAAACCATGAACAAATCACCATCGACATCATCTTGTCTGAGGAAACAGAAGTCAACCAGATTTTACGTAAAGTCTCTTCTACTTTCCCACAAGAAGTAGCCAGCGTGATTCAAAAAACACATCCAAAATCCTCAAGTGGTCAAATTGATTTCGAGTCAAATCGATGCGGACCGTATGGACTACTTACTTCGTGACGCTTATTTCACAGGGGTAAACTACGGGACCTTCGACCTTACGCGAATCCTTCGTGTGATTCGTCCGTATAAAGGCGGCATTGCTTTTACGTATTCAGGAATGCACGCGGTAGAAGACTACATCGTGAGTCGTTATCAAATGTACATGCAAGTGTACTTCCACCCAGTTTCTCGCGGGATGGAAGTCGTGTTAAATCATTTATTGAAACGCGCTCCGCTTGCTACCACTCAGAATTAAATCCATTAAGACACTCTGCAACGTTCTTGAAACCTTTCTTCGAGGGAACATGGACATTGGAAGACTACTCACGTCTCGATGACGGCGTATTGAACACATATTTCTCTCACTGGTTATTAGAAGAAGATGCCATCTTGAGCGACTTGTCAGATCGTTTTCATCAACCGTCGTCCGTTCAAATCAGTGCCATTTAACCGTACCAATGATGGCGCTCAAATCGAACGCATGAAACAAATCGTAGAAGAAGTTGGGTTTGATCCAGAATACTACACTGCCATTAACAACAGTTTCGACTTGCCATACGATTTCTATCGTCCAGATTCGATTAAACCAAGAACGCAAATCGAGCTTGTCGAACGCAACGGTAATATGGTTGAGTTATCTCAAGTCAGTTCGATTGTAGATGCTATTTCCGGAAAAGTACGTGGTGACGAACGCCTCTACTTCCCTCGCGAAATGGTAAGCGGCGAAATGCAAAACGGCCTCTTTATGGACGACTATGCAGAATTCCAAAACATCGCCGCACAATTGGACGCGTTCTCTAATCAGACGAAATAACAGGATGTGAACAATCGCGCCTCAGAAATGGAACGTTGGACCGAACGCCGGAAGGACTCTCGGAACGAGTCGTGCGGACGTTTCGGGAAACGCACGCCATTTCTGCGATTGTGAACTCAACTACACAGGATGTGAGCATCATCTACCAATTACTTTTTATAATAAAAACACAATATACCTTATAAGGTATATTGTGTTTTCCATATTTTATGAAGCTCTCCGAAAGTTTTACGTAATGGAATTATGTATAAGCATTGTATTTTTGCTCAGATTCTTATTTTAAAGACGTCCAATTATCCAGCTCAAAACACTACTTAACGCTATTGAACAATTTTCAAGGAGGAACTCATGACTATCAAATTAATCGCCATCGATATCGACGGCACACTTATCAATTCAAAACGCGAAATCACCCCACGAGTAAAGGCTGCTTTAAACGCTGCAAGCGCACAAGGAGTCTATGTAGTTCTTTGTACAGGACGCCCATATCCTGGTGTAGAAGGATTGCTTCAAGAGCTTGACCTTGTGAACGACCATGACTATGTCGTGACTTACAACGGAACTTTGGTACAACAAACAGGTTCGAAAAAAGCACTCGTTCGCTTCTCAATGACACATGATGATTTAGAACGCGTGAACGACTATGCTACAAAATACAATGTGCACTACCACGCCATCGACGAAGAAGCGATTTACGTTCCAACAGAAACAGTGGGCAAATACTCGATTCATGAAAGTGAACTTGTAGGAATGCCTATTGTTCATCAATTATACAAAGACATTCCAACGGATAAAGAATTCGTCAAAATAATGTTTGTCGATGAACCTGAAGTGTTAGAAGAATTAATACCAAATCTTTCTGACGACTTTAAGAGCCGCTACAACATTTTCCGTAGTGCGGGCTTCTACCTCGAAGTCATTCATCCTGAAGCGAGCAAAGGCAAAGCCGTGCATCATCTAGCCGATAAACTTGGCCTTACACGCGATGAAGTAATGTGCCTTGGGGACCACGAAAATGATCGTGACATGATTGAATACGCTGGTCTTGGCGTTGCGATGGGAAATGCGATTGATTCGATTAAAGAAATTGCTAACTTCGTGACAACAACGAATGACGAAGATGGCGTTGCTGTTGCCGTTGAAAAATTCGTTTTAAACAAGGAGAACTAGTCATGCTTCATGAGATGACTCTCTTTCCAAAACCGTATGCTTCTATTGCCTCCGGTCAAAAAATGATTGAACTTCGTCTCTATGATGAAAAGCGTCAATCGATTCAAATTGGTGATCAGATTCGATTTACCAATACCGAAGATGAGTCGCAAACGACACTTTGCGAAGTGGTTCAGTTGCATGTTTTTAAAAACTTTGCAGAACTGTACGAGAACCTACCGCTATTAAAATGCGGTTATACTCCAGAAGACGTGGAGAACGCACATCCCGATGACATGTTGACTTACTATTCCAAAGAAAAACAAGCTCAATATGGCGTTGTTGGCATCGAACTGAAACTTATTTAACAAAACGAGTCTAATTAGGCTCGTTTTTCTTTATTATTTTCAGGAATAGTAACATAGATTTCCTGAAAGAAGACTAATTTTTAGCTGTTCCAAATGAATTCAAGAACATTCTTTTGATTTTCAAGGTTTTAAATACTCATTTCCCGAATATTACAGGTTAAAAAAGTTGTAATTTCCGTACTTTTATGTATACTATAATAGTGTCTTAAAAAAAGGAGGACGAAACGATGAAATTAAAAAGAAGTGAACGTTTAATCGATATGACACAACGTCTATTAGATAACCCACATACGTTAATCTCATTAACAACATTTACAGCATTGTATCAGTCCGCAAAATCTTCTATTAGTGAGGATATTGCTATTATCAAGAAGACTTTTGAAAAGCAAGGTGTAGGGATTATTCGCACAGTACCAGGTGCTGCAGGGGGCGTGATTTTTGTTCCGAAAATCAAACGCGAACAAGCATTGGCTGCTGCGGAAAAACTAAAAGAGCAAATGAACGATGCAAGCCGTCTATTGCCAGGGGGATATATTTACCTTTCTGATTTACTTGCAAAACCAGATGTATTGCATGATTTAGGAAAAATGATTGCATCTGCTTACGAAGATAAGAAAATCGATGCCGTTATGACGGTTGCAACAAAAGGAGTGCCAATTGCACAAACGGTTGCGAACTACTTAAACGTGCCATTCGTCATCGTGCGCCGTGATTCAAAAATTACGGAAGGTTCTACGGTAAGTATTAACTACGTTTCAGGTTCTTCTTCTCGCGTTGAGAAAATGGAATTATCAAAACGTACATTAGCAAGCGGATCAAATGTATTAATCGTCGACGACTTCTTGAAAGCCGGCGGTACAATCAACGGTATGCGTAGTCTTATTCAAGAGTTTGATTCAACAACAGCAGGTGCGGTTGTATTCTGTGAATCAGGGGTTTCAAACCACAACGTAACAGACTACTCTTCAATCATCAAGATTACAGAGATTGATACTGAAGCACAAACAATCAAAGCAGAACTAGGAAACTTCTTTGATACGCATGAATTTTTATAAGATAAAATGAAATAAAGCGAAGAGCCTCTAAGGTTCTTCGCTTTTTGTATGCATGAAAAATTATCATATATGATAATTTCGCTAAATGAAAAATAAGAATAGGGACCACAATGGCAATACCGCTAAGTAGGCAATGGTTGTCATTGTCACCACATTCGTGGCAAAATCAACATCTCCTTTAGTTTCTGCCGCTAAAATCGGCATAATCACCAGTGTTGGAATAGTGGATTGAATAATAAAGGTTTCTTTTAATAAGGTGTTATCCGCTCCTCCAACAAGTAACACTAATACCATTAACATTGGGAAAATAATAAAGCGCCCTGCTAAAGCAAGTACTGTATCGCGGTCAATTCGCAACGTTCCAAGCCCACTTTGCTGGAGATTGATTCCAATATACATGAGCGACAATGGTGTCACTAAACTTCCTACTATATTAATGGAATTTTGTGCAAACGTTGGAACTGGAATGCCAAGCGCCACAACTGCTAAAGCTACTAAGAATGCAATAAGCGGTGGTGAACAGAGGCTCTTCCACTGGATTCCTTTATTTTTATTTCCATCAGGACGGTCAATCGCTACGACATAAGTTCCTACGGTGAAAATCGACAATGTATTAATCACGTAGTAAACCAAAAAGTACGGCATCGCTTCTTCTCCAAAAAGAGAGAGGTTGAGCGGCAATCCCATAAAGACAGTGTTCGCATTCACGAATGTATTGAGCATCACCCCGCGTCTTCCAACCGGAACTTTGAACAAAACTACAGCGCCCCATGCCACGATGTACCCTAGAATCACCGTAACCAACGGATATAGACTCGCTCCAAAGAAGCTCACGAGTTGTTCTCTTGTTATAAATTTTAATACCGAAACAAAGATGGACGCTGGCAAAGCAATTTTCAAAATCAAATCCGCAATGCTCTTACTGAATCCTTCCTTAAACCATCCCTTGGCCTGCAAGAGATAGCCGAGCGCGATGACCGCAAGTATCGTCACCATACTCGATAACGCCTGTATAATCACATGCTTGTCCTCCAAATAATCTTATGAGAGTTACTATACGCTCTCTCGTCCTTTTCGTCAAACTGATTCCACAAAAAAAGCCTACCAAATCAATGGTAAGCTTTGTTCATTATGCTTTTTTACGAAAGGCACTCACGATAAATGAGATAAATAAAATCACAAGGAACACACATGTAATCGCGGCTCCCGGAGGTGCTTCGTAAATATAAGATGCTGAAAGTCCTGCAAAGAAACCAATCAGACTGATGATAATCCCTCCGATTATAACGCCATTAAACTTACTGCTTACTCGAAGTGCAATGGATGCTGGCAGTACAATAACGGCGGACACTAGAAGAGACCCTGCGATTGGCATCATCACTGCAATCACAACTCCTGTAATAATCGTAAAGAGGTTCGTCATCAAGCGAACGGGTAACCCCGCTGTCATCGCTGTATCTTCATCAAACGATAATACATATAGTGGTTTACGGAAAATCACGTATAGCCCCACTACGACAACTGCTAATAAAATCATAATCATCATCTGTTGTTGCGTAATCGTCACGATAGAACCGAATAAGAACTGGTCCACACTGAGTGTTGAACGTCCCTTTTGCATATTCATCAAGATAAGGGCAATCGCCATTCCTCCCGACATTAGTATCGCAACGGTAATTTCAGAATATCCTCTAAAGTATTTTCCAATCGCTTCGATGAAAACTGCTGCGATAATTACCACAATCAGCGTTGTAAGTGTTGGATTCATCCCCAAAAGAAATCCTAGCGCTACCCCAACAAGGGACACGTGCGACAGGGTGTCGGCCATCAGCGACTGTCTTCTAAGAATTAAGAACAATCCAAGAATTGGCGTGATAAAAGCCATCGCTATTCCTGAGATGAATGCTCTTTGCATGAAACCATAGAAAAACATCTCCATGGAGAATCCTCCTTTCGTTGCAGATGGATATGTTTATCCACGTATTGTTCAAGCGCTTCTTCCTCATGAGTGACCATTAAAATGGCTTTCCCGTGATGAGCGCAAGCATGGTGTAATAAGTGATAGAATCGTTCTCTAGAAGCCTTATCCATACCGGCAGTTGGTTCATCGAGGACGAATAAATCTGGGTCTGTCGCAAAAATTCGTGCTAAACAGATGCGTTGTTTTTGTCCTCCCGATAAATCTCCGATACGTTTATGACGCTGATCCCACATTCCTACAGATTTAAGAGAGCGTTCGATATGTTCATGATCTTCTGCATTTAATTTTTTGAACCAGCGACCTTGTTGGTAACGCCCCGACGCCACAAGTTCATACACATTTGATGGGAACCCTACATTAAAAGAAGAAATCTGTTGCGGAGCGTATCCAATCGATAACTTCTCGCCATTGCTATTTTTCTTTGCAATAGTGGCTTTCCCACTCTTTGGTGTTAAGAGTCCTAATATATTTTTTACTAAAGTAGACTTCAGCTGCTCCGATTTTCCCCAGTCAAAATCACAAACTGACCTGGTTCCACTGTAAAGCTAATATCTTCAAGTACTGTCTCTTGTTCATATGAGAAAGAAAGATGTTCTACTGAAATATAACTCATGCCCTTTCTCCTTTCTAAATCGTAGTGATTCTTTTTATACAATGGATAGAATAGCATATTGAGTGCACTCCGTCAATGTTTCGGGCTTTTGGAAGCATCATCTGGAAACAAGGCGGACTTGTGATTTGTAAATGTTCATTTTACTATTTGTTTTTATAGTTTAAATAGCATCTCTAAGAATTATTGGGAAATTTTACCAATAATTTTTTATATTGCTTTTCGATTTCAGAGTGATATCATTTAGATATCAAATAGACAAAGGAGTCTTTTTATGAACGAAAAATTTTTAAAAACAAAAGTCTAACGGTTTTTGCTGCGTTGTTTAGCATTTTACTTCTCCTAATCCTTTCAGTTGTGGGCTTTATCTCCTCAATTGCGTTGATAAAAAATGAAGGCCTACAAGTAGTTTGTATCCTCTCTGCATTCTAGTCTTTATCAGTAGTCTTATCCTTTTTGGAGGACTAAAAGTTGTTAAACCTCAAGAAGCGATTGTTTTGACGCTCTTTGGTGAGTACACAGGAAGTATTAAAGAACCCGGCTTCTATTTTGTAAACCCATTTAGCGTGTCTGTAAACCCTGCTGCCAAAACAAAATTAGGCCAAAGCGGTGATGTCGACCGTCAAAGCACTCCGGTCACAATTAGCACTACAGGCGGTGTTGAAGCTAACTTAAATGCCTTAAAAAATCAAATTTCTCTAAAAATTATGACGTTGAACAACTCTCGTCAAAAGATTAACGATTGCCTAGGGAACCCTGTAGAAATCGGAATTGCTGTAACTTGGAGAGTGGTCGATACGGCTAAAGCAGTCTTCAACGTAGATAACTACAAAGAATACTTATCTCTTCAATGTGATAGCGCGCTTCGTAACATTGTACGTATTTATCCATATGATGTAGCTCCAAACGTTGATACAACTGGAGACGGTATTGCCGATGAAGGTAGCTTACGTGGTTCAAGTGAAGTCGTTGCAAAACGTATCCGCGATGAAATCCAAGCACGTGTTGAAAATGCAGGTCTTGAAATCATCGAAGCACGTATCACTTACCTTGCTTACGCTCCAGAAATCGCTGCAGTATCGCTACAACGTCAACAAGCTTCTGCAATTATTGACGCTAGAAAGATGATTGTAGACGGTGCTGTTGGAATGGTTGAAATGGCGTTAGAACGCTTAAACGAAGGAGAACTCGTAGAACTAGATGAAGAACGTAAAGCTGCGATGGTCTCTAACTTACTCGTTGTTCTTTGCGGCAATCATGATGCTCACCCAATCGCTAATACAGGAAGCCTATACTAACGATGGCTGATTTAAAGAAAAAACAAATTCCATTACGACTGTCATCTAAATTATATGCTGCTATCGCATCATGGGCAGAAGATGATTTTAGATCAGTCAACGGACAAATCGAATACTTATTAACAGAATGTGTGAAACAACGTAAGAAAGATGGTAAATACGTCTCGGAAACCATTGACGAACCATTTGAAATCGATATTGAATAACAAAAAGGATGGACGAAATGCGTCCATCCTATTTTTCTATTTATTCAAATTGTCAGCAGGTCGTTGATTGCTCCAACCAAAAGAAAATTAAATTTAAGCACCATGATTACGAAGAATCATGCGGATTTTATAACGTAGTAATGCGGAATAGCATTAATGAAAAGCGGAGTTCGGAATTTATCCTTAGTCTGCTTTGAGGCTTTTAGAGTGAGAGACTCTTGGCTCGAACTGGTGCCCCATTACAGTGATTATAAACAAATCCGCAAGGATTCGTAGTAATCATAAAACAAACTTTTATTGTTTAATTTTCTTTTGGCTATGCAGTGGTTTAGCGAAAATCATACGACCTGCTGCAGTTTGAAGGGCGCTCGTTACGACCACTTCAACTTCTTTGATCTCTATAATATTGTCCATCTTCCACGACAATCATCGTGCCGTCATCCAAGTACGCAACTCCCTTGTTGGCGCTCCGCCCTGATTTAACCACCGTTGTCTTCAACGTTTCTCCTGGAATCACAACTGGCTTGATGGCTTGCGCTAACGCATTAATATTAAAGACTGGCACATTTTGGAACTCACTGACTTTATTTAAGCAAAGTTATCGTGATAATAATGCCGTCAATCGCCTTGCCGCGAATTAACTTTGCGGTCCACTTCATTACACGTCATAGTCTCCATCGTAAATTTCTATAATACCTCTTTGAAGAGCGTTTAAAATATCTAATCCACGCGCGCCCTCACGCGCTTTCTTTAAGCTATCCGCGCTATCGGCGATATATTGTAATTCATTCAGTACAAATACTGGAATCACGAGAACCCCTTCAGATAAAGCCTGTTTTAGCGATATCGAAAATACGTCCATCGATAATGACGCTTGTATCAAGCAGTTTGTATTTTCTGAAGTTATCTCCTGCTTTACGTTCAAGCACTCGAGAATCCTCCGTTTTCTTTCTTGTCCCTGTAAATGCTTTTTAGAATATCTTCACGACGCGTCGTTCCGACATAAAAGCCAAGGTACCCAAAGATAATACTTAAGGCGATTGCAGATTGTGTAATTCATGGAATTTGTAAGTTTGTAAAATGGCAACCAACGAGCCATGCTACTAAAAGTCCAATCAGTGCTCCAATCATTCCAAAGAGTAAATAGCTCACAGAAAGTTGGCTAACGAGTTTTTCAAGTCTACGAATGCCCGCTAAAATCGGATCCGTCACGAATAGGGAAATAAAGAATAAAATAATGGCACCTAACAAAATACTCGTAACTTGCGATGTTAACCATCTATTCTGTACAGTCGAATGCTTCATAGACTTGGAAAATACGTTGCACCTGAAGATTCTCCGAGCAATACGAAAATCAGTTGCAATAACTTTCTCCGTATGCCTGAAATTTTTAGGTTGTTCCACAACAGTTCTCCTTCTAATCTTTCTTCCGAAGGTTTTGTAAATAGCTTCTTTGACAGAAGATACCCAACGACTTCTGATATGGAAGTTCCATCCATCTAAATTATGGAATAAAGACACTGCTTGAACTGAGTTTTCAGCTCGCGAACACGGTCATAGACACGGTTCACTTTTACGGATTTCACCAGTCGGGCCGATTTCCTCCGACAAAGCACTCACCCATTTGCGTTTCTCCTTGTAACTTGAAACTAATACCTCACTGGCACTGCAAGTCAAGTCGACTGCGGGTTCGCTAAGGAGTTTCAAAACCACCTGTTGATTTCGAAAGTAAGCATCTTGGCTTTTGCAACAGAAGTCTCAGACAATGTTTCTCAAGCACCGCCACTGCAAGAGCGCTACACGATTATAGTCCAAACCACTTGTCGTACGACGTGCATTCTCCTACAGGTCAAGGCATAAGCATTGCACCTCGCTAAAATTGGCCTTGTTCCTTCTCAAGAGATACGACAATCGCAGAGCCTGCGCTGTGCCCAAAAGACGTTCTTCTAAGAAGACTTTCGGAAGGAGTTCGTTACTTCTGTTCAGCTCTTTGCTGATGCATTTCGAAAACGCTCATCCCGCTGGTGACCCAAAACGGTTTTTCACGGAATCACATCGCGGAAACTATGATGTCTATCCCTCGAAATAAAGAACGGTATCCACCATATGTTCTAAACTATACGGCCCGGCCATCGCCCCTCTTTTGTCACGTGGCCTACGATGCAGATGGCAATCTGATTGAGTTTTGCAAGTCGCATGAGCGTTGCTGTCGCCTCACTGAACATGAGACACACCTCCTGCAAACTACTTTGCTTGCGGGATGTCATCGTTTGATGGAGTCGAGAATGACATGTCTGGGTTTCAATGTCGCACTCCTTGCGCAACGATATCTCTCTAGGGTTTGTTTCAGCGTAACGTTAAAATCCGTCTGCTTGCATCCTGGAGACGCTCCGCACGCATTTTAATTTCTGAGACGCACTTTCTTCTCCTGAGACATAGAGAACTGTTCCTGTGTTGTTGCATAACTCACGTGACACTTTGTAATAATAAGGTAGATTTCCCAATCCCTGGGCTGTCCCACCACTCATACTAGAGACGAACCTGGAACCACGCCACGAGCACACACACGTCCAATTCCTGCCAATGGATGTCTTCACACGATTCACGCGCTCATAAGAAACCTGGTCTACTCGCATTGGTTTTGTCTTTGTGTGCTTCTTTCTGAATGTTGCACTAAGGAAGGACGTTTCGCATGTGCTCGTCGTTTCCTTTGAACTCTTCCATCGTAGACCAGTTCCGCAGTCTGGGTATTTCCTCAAAGGTATGGGTGAATTATATCCACACTCTCTACATACAAAACTTGTGGCTGCTTTTGCCATTTTGGCTCCTTTCTAACGAACGCCAGAAGAACCAAAGCCGCCTGTACGTTCATTCATATCGTTTTCTTCATCCGCATCCGCTTTTAAGAACGGTAGGAAGATTCCTTGGCCGATACGATTGCCTTTTTAATTTCTATCGGTAACAATCCGAAGTTTAATAATTGGAAGTAAATATGCCTTTTCATTGCCAGGGTTGTTGTAGGTAGTGGTCGCTATCCACGATTCCCACACCGTTTGGTAAGACAAGGAAGTGTTTCAATGGGTTACTTTGAGCGGTTCGCGCACGAAATACTCATCTTCTTGCATATAAGACTTGATTCCCGTTGGAACAAGAACTGGTTTTAAGACTTTTTGCTCTTTCGCCAATTCTTCTTCTACTTTTTCTTTATCTGTTGTATAAATCCATTGTTTTAATTGAGTGGCTGCAAATTTGAAAAGCATTTTCCAAATGCTTGGTAATACGATATCTTCGGCAGCTTCGAAGTCATATCCTGCTGAATGTTTTGTCGAACGTTTTGGAATAGTGATTCCTTTTCCTTCATAAGCAGATACGATTTCAAATCCACGTTTTCTTTCCATTTCATCACCTTTTTCATTTAATTTCTAACTCTTATCATAACATTGTTTTTCCCTAGTTGCATCCTTCTCAGTACTTTTTTACTTCTTTATTATAAGTTACGTCCAAATTTTAAAAATAAGGGATACTTTTTGGGCAAAGTGCACAATTTTTACAGTCGTTTTTGTGCAACCTTCCCCTATCTCTTTACCCCAAAAAAACGTAAACTGTTACTGTAAAACAAATTATAGGGGAAACTTAATGGTAGAAAATGCAATTAAATCATATTCACAAAATATGACAACGCGGAAAACTATTCCAGTAGAACTTTTAACTTACATCAAAGACCATGAGTCACTGTATTCGTAGGTCCTTCAGGATGCGGTAAATCAACAACTCTTCGTATGATCGCTGGTCTTGAAGATATTTCTGAAGGAGAATTAAAAATTGGCGACGTTGTAATGAACGACGTAGCTCCAAAAGATCGTGATATCGCGATGGTATTCCAAAACTATGCCCTATATCCTCACATGAGCGTATATGACAACATGGCATTCGGTTTGAAATTACGTAAATACGACAAAGCTGAAATTGACAAACGTGTTAAAATGCAGCTGAAATCTTTAGGATTAGCTCAATACTTAGAACGTAAACCAGCAGCTTTTATCTGGTGGTCAACGTCAACGTGTGGCTTTAGGACGTGCGATCGTTCGTGATGCGAAAGTATTCTAATGGACGAACCCTTTCTAACTTAGATGCTAAATTACGTGTTGCGATGCGTGCTGAAATTATGAAATTACACCGTCGTTTAGAAACAACAACAATTTACGTAACTCACGACCAAACAGAAGCGATGACAATGGCTGACCGTATCGTAATCATGAAAGATGGTTTCGTACAACAAATCGGTTCACCACAAGAAGTGTACAACACTCCTAACAACGTATTCTGTGCAGGCTTCATCGGATCACCAGCTATGAACTTCTTCAATGTAACATTGAACGATGGCGTGATTTCAAACGGTAAAGGTTTATCATTACACTACCTGAAGCGAAGAAAAACTTCTTGAAGAAAAGGTTACAACGGAAAAGAATTAATCTTCGGTATTCGTCCTGAAGATATCAAAGGTGCCTCAAATCGCTATTGATACTTATCCATCATCTTCAGTGAAAGCAGAAGTTGTAGTATCAGAATTACTTGGTGCAGAAACAATGCTTTTACACTCGTAGTTGACGATACTGAATTCGTATCTAAAGTGGATGCACGTGACTTCCACAACCCAGGCAGAAACAGTTGAATTAGCATTCGACTTTAAAACAATCTCACTTCTTCGACAAAGAAACTGAGGAAGTTATTCGTTAAGAATAACTAATAAAAACGAAGCTATTGTACTACTCTTTTATTAAATTAATTTTCGAAGAGTTCATTACCAATTAGTTTCTGTATTGCTATTTTTATAGTTATAATTTTTGATTGATATTTTTGTGGAGGGTTGCTATATGAGGTTTCTAGCAGAAAGTTTATATGTCGAGAAGTTTAGAAAAATAAATAATCAAGAGTTCCCAATTGGAAAGAAAATCACAATATTTTCTGGTCAAAATGGGGTTGGTAAATCCAATCTGATTTCTCTAATTGCTTCAACTTTTGGGAAGAGTGGGGTTCGAAGAATTGATTAAGGGTAATTTTTCAGCCAGAGTTTGATGATTATTTCACAATGCCTGAATCAGAAAATTTCTCTGAATATAATACACACCTCAAAATTAGAGTTGACAATAACTATATTGGGAAAAGACAATCGTATAAGAATGATACTTCTGGAAAAAGAGGCGTGAGGTGATCCCTAGGGCTTCGGGCTTTTTAGCGATCCAAAACATACTTCTCGTAAGGAACTGATATTCAATCATCTTATGGAATTGGTACTTCAGCAAGGATTCCAATTCCCACTTTATACTTAAGTCTAAATCGACTTTTCCCAACCGGAGAAACTAACTTGACAGTATCTCTAGTTAGAGCAAACAACACTTTATATACAGGTCAAGTTTTTCTAAGTATATCGATTGGTACAATAAAATTCTTTCCACTTTCAATAGATGAGAGTACTATCCCACCGGTACTGAAAAAGTAAAGAAAGAAAAACTCAAAATACTACATTATTTATAAAACTAAATAACGCAACTGAAGATAGTACTAATCTGTGGGTCAAGATAATCTTAGTGCGATTATTACTGCTTTTAGTGGATTTTAATTTACAAGAATCTCAAAAAGAGTCATATAATGGTATCTTCATGTATTGACGTAGTAGATGCATCTTTACATCCCGCAGCACAACTTAGATTACTAAATCTCTTAGTGAATTGTCAGATGAACCAGAACTTCAAAATTAGCTTTGTCCACTCATTCACTCACACGATACTTGAGAGTTTGTGAGAATTGTTCATTCAAAACCCCGAGGATTTTGTATTAGATTATATAATTGATCCAGAATCACGCATCGTGTTTACATACACTAACTCTTGATATGCTAAAAGCAGATATGTTTGACATTAAACAAGAAGAAATGCCTATTAAGTTATACTACTTGAAGATGAAATGACACTGTTTATTTTTGATAGATTGATTCGAACTCACAAACTTATCACGAGTTCTGATTTGCGTTTACCTTCATTTGATCCTTTACATTTAGGGATGTTGTAATTTATTAAATTTACCAAATTATGATGAACATTTTAAAAAGGTAGTTATTATTGTAGATGGAGATTCAAAACTGCGAGACTATGGAATGTTAAATAATTACATCAATACACCCTCAAATAATCAAAAGCTTTATCCTAAAAATCATGAATTTCCAATTATTTCTTTACCTACTTATTTAGCCTCCAGAAGCATTTCTATACTATGTTGTTGCGCATTCTCTAGCATACAATCAGGAATTTAAAGATTTTTGGAATCTCTATAGGAACGAAAATCATCACTCATTTTCATACTCACAAAGGGTAGAAACAAGAAATATCAAAAGTAAGAGATATCTCCCCAATTAAATAAACGATCAACTTAAAGTTCTGGAATAGTAGCTCTTTCTAAAAGAATTTATGTAAAACTTCTGTGCCCTTAATTATTTTTCTAACCAGAATAATAGAAATGAATTAAATTTTTCATTAAACAAATTAGAAGAAACTGTAATTAATATTTCAAAACAATGCAGATAAATTACCAATATTGTGGAGGTTTTGCGGTTATGAATTATAGCCTAAGGTACCTCTGGCGGGAAAAATAAAAACATATAAATTTGTTAAACAAATTATTAGTGATAATAGAATAGATACTTATATTGGAACCATTATGCAGGTGGTGCGGCTGTTGCATCTTTCCCCTACTTTTTAAATAATGATGTTAAACAAATTATGATAAATGATTTTCGATATTGCTATCTATGCATTCTGGCATTCTGTAATATTTGAAACTGAAGCACTATTAGATTTAATTATGAAAACAGAGATTACGTTTAATGAATGGATTAAACATATATATACCCCAAAAAGACCAGAGTAATTTACTTTCTTGGTTTTGCTACTCTAAATAGAACAAATCGATCTGGAATTCTAAAGGCCGGAATTATTGCGGAAAAGAAACAAAAATGGGAAATATAAGATGGATCAGATTTATTAAAGAGACATTTGTTCTAGAATTTTACTTATTGCTTTCAAAACGACATAAAATTAAAATTTATAACAAAGATGCAGAAATTTTATCAAAGCGAAACATTAGTAAAACCAAGAATTCTCTTACTTTTTAGATCCTCCTTATCTACAGGACCTCTCTATATACAAATTCTTACGAACATTCTGATCATATCCTCGCCGTCAAAATGGCTACAAAAACATCTTTCCAAATCATGGATTTTCGAAGACATGACACTGTAAAGAAATAGAGAGTATATATAGTCACTCTAGTTCCTATACATTACTACCTTAATTATTCTATTGGTGCTCTCGTAGAAGGTTGAAATTGTTATATACCTCTCCAGATTTACGTACTCACACTGCTTATCATACCTAATTATAGATAAATAATTTTCATGAGATCAAAAAGCTGATGGCTCTAATTGAGAGCTATCAGCTTTTTGGCATTTTATCTCACTTTGGGTCATCTTGAAACTCACATTCAAAGCGATATTCGAAGAACTTCTCGATGACTGCTTTTAGTTCATCCGTACTGAGTTTTTGAATAATCGCATCGAAATCAATCGCTTCTAGTTCTTCCTCAGTCAGCTTTTGATAAGGTGGTAAATCAGAATACTTTCTTAACTCATCATAAACAATGAAGTCCCCATCAATAAACGATTCGATAAGTCCACGTCTTTGAAGAAGGTAAAACAACTCTGGATAACTATCAGCCGTAAAACTGTACACCGTCTTATCAGAATAAATACCGCAACAATGTGTTTGGTTCAGATTTAATTTCACTTTTGTCATTCGTTTTTAGCCTCCATTACTCTATAAAAACCTATCTAAATAAGAAGCTACGGAACAAAACTTGCCGTAACTTCGATATAGCCACAAAAAGATAAGGAGAAGAGGAGATTTGAACTCCCGCGCCGCTTTCACGACCTATCGCATTTCGAGTGCGACCCCTTCAGCCTCTTGGGTACTTCTCCATGGTTCTAGTATAGTACGGAGATATTCTTCAATCAATCCTTTTTTATCAATAGAGTTAAATAACACTGCTCACTTTCATAAGATTTCATATTGTTGCAACCTTTTTTCAGGTCTATAATTAGCTTTATATGAGGTGATAATGATTCGGTTCTCCTTACTTTACCCTTACAACGAGTTACATAGATCCGAATTCAATATTTTCATGAGGAGTAGAGAAACACAAATAGCTTCAACTGAAAGTTTTAATATGAAAATGTATAGAAAGGAGGTGATAAGTTTGGAACATTGAGTTATTTAACAGCCTACTAGAAATTTAATTAGAATATGTGGGAAGCCTATAGAAATAATGAAATTATCATACTAGTAATAGAAATTTCTATATTTATCCAATTGATCTTTATCACAATCGAATTATTTTTATAATGAGTGTTTCAACCCTAAGGATAGATGTGGAAATTTGAAAGAGGTTCACTAGTATTTGGTCGACTCGATAAAATATTATCTGAAAATGAGTACAGGCATTTTGCAATAGTGCTTAACAATTATGTTCTCCAAAATGGGAACGTCTGACAGTTATACACTCTCATCTAAAAGGCTGGGAAAATTTACAGATAAAATCCTTGAACTAATTATGGATGGTGGTGCAAACTGGCTAAGAAAGATTATTTCTAAACAAAATTTCGAGCTGTACAGAACCACATCGAGTATGGATGCTAAATAAAGGTGCTAAAATCCAGGTGACTTTGTTCGGTGATATGAGAATGAAATAAAACATTATTTCTTTTCTTGGCTCGACCAAACGCCAACTGATTTAGAAAGAGATAAAATCAAAATCACTATACCACTATACGCAGACTCTCATTAAAGCTTGGTAGAAGATGCTAAAAAGTTCAGACAGATTAGTAACTCCTTATGAAAAATTCAACAAATTCACTATGCAAAATGTACGAATATACAAAACCATTTAGTAAAGGTCGGAATTATCCGTCTAAAATTCTTTTGGATCCAGTAGGGAAATTTAAAAGTATCTAAAGAGCACTCTAGATATTCTAGATGCTGGAACTGGTGGCTTTCTATTTACTAAAGGTTGACACTCTTATCTGCGTTAATGCTAATATGGGCTTACAGAAGGATATATCTCCACATGATGGATTTAGAAATGATCCTGATTCGAAAGTCTATAGAGTTTACTCTTCATAAAGGTAGTCATAATGATGCACCGACTCACGGCCGGTGAAAGGATTAGAAATATTTATTTGGGAGGATAATATTCTTTTGGGAATAATTAGAGTATAGAGGTACATTATGAAAATAGTAGTGGAAAATACAATTTTCATTTTTGCACTTTCTTCACTTTTCTATGAGAATCTTTACTATTTATGATATGCATGTCCCGCATTAACACGGAATGCACGGTAAATTTGCTCTAGTTAGAACGAGTCTCATCAATTGATGCGGCAACGTAATACGGCCAAATGAGATCTCACGGTCGGCACGTGTCTTTTCACGGTCGACTCCAACCCAAGAGAGCCACCAATCACAAAGACCATCGAGCTCTTGCCGTGAAGCGCGAAGGTATCCATCTCTTTTGCGAGTTGTTCTGAACTCACTAAGTCACCTTCAATCGCCATCGCTACAACGAGAGCTATCACCATCTTTAATTTTAGAAAGGATACGTTCGTCTCTTTTTCGAGTTACTTGTTCCATCTCTTTATCGCTTTAAAATTCTCAGGAGCTTTTCTCATCCGGCACTTCCACAACCTGGAACTTGCAGTAGCTACCCAAGCGTTTTTCAGTATTCGTCGATTCCTTTGTTTTAAATATTTTTCTTCAGTTTTTCCTACACTCACAATTGTGATATTCATTTGATCCCCTCATTTCACAAATTATTCACCTTTTTGGATAAAATTGCTTGTTTTATCCCTTTATCCACAGTTATCCACTAGTTATCCACATGTACACATGTTCGCCCCCTAAATTTTGGGCTATGAAAAACACTAGATATTGATTCAAAAATTTTTTATTTGTTATCTAATTGTTATATTTCGTAGCAGGTAAAAGATGCGAGTTATCCACAGTTATCCACACACTGTTTTTGTGTATATCAAAACATGCTGTTATATCAACGTTTTAAACAGTTAATCACCAAAGTTATCCACACAAAATTTTATCATGTGAATAACTTTTTCAATAAAACCGATATTTAAGCTCATTTTTAGCCTATCCATTTTCAACACCGATTTTTCCACTTCACAGACTTGACAAGGGTTAACTCACGTTTTTCCACAGACTCTATCCACATTTTTGTGGATAACCCTAGTGGAACATTATTATAAAAAGTCGAATAGCACTCGCTATCCGACTCCTTTATTCGTTATTGTTATAAACTTGGACTGTTCGTTTCTGTTAGAGAAATCTGTTGTTTGTTTTTCGTCCATTTCTATAGTATAGTTAATCTCTATCGCCAACTTTATGGCTGTAAAGAACTTTACGTAAGTTTTGAATTCCTTGATCTTTTGTCCATCCATTTCAACGATGACATCGTAAGCTTGTAATCCCGCTGCTTTTTGGCACTTCCTTTTCGCCATGCACTTCAGCAATAACGACCCTCATCTTCACATCTCGCTGGTAAAGTTCAATTGCTGAATACTACGTCATTCACACTTGATAAGTTTACCATTGAAATTCCAAGAGCTGGACGAGTGATTTTCCCATGTCTCGAGTTGCTTAATAATCGAAACAACTTCGTTACTTGAATTGCAAATCCCATCCCTTCAACAGACGACTTAGAAATCTTCATTGAGTTGATTCCGATGACTTGGCCAGCGCTATTAATTAACGCCCCCTGAGTTTCCCTGGGTTAATCGCTGCATCTGTTTGAATGGCCGTTACGACCCAGTCTTCTTGTCCATCGCCATCAACGTCTGTGGCAACAGCACGGTTAGTTGCTAGACGATTCCTCTGCGTTAGCACTTGTTGCGAATTCACTACCAAGAGGGGAACCCAATCGCAATCGCTGTTTGCCCAACTTCAACCTCATCTGAGTTTGCAAATTCTGCGACAGTTGTAATATTTGTATTGGCAATACGAATCACGGCTAAGTCTGTCCATTGGTCACTACCAACAAGCTCAGCTTTTTCATGTGTTCCGTCTGCTAAAAGAACTTCCAATTCTTGTGATTTCGCAATAACGTGATAGTTCGTCACGATATAGGCATATCCATCCCTCATTTTTTTATAAAATGACCCCACTACCTTCAGACGCAGTAGCTAATTCTCCTCCGTTTGTTGTGTGCCGTATAGTTATTTCTTGAAGTTGCTTGTTTGTTAATCAACTGAAACGACCGCGTTTCTTCACTTCCGCAACTACTTTAGTGATTTCTGTTCCACCTTTTGTAGCTGTAGATGTTTTAGTTGTGTCTACTTGTGTTTTCGTGAGGGCTGTGTAGCAGGTGTTGTTGCTTGGTTTGCTGGATTTGTTACGGCCATAATTCCAACTCCTCCGCAACAGCGACTGCTCCTCCCTAATCCGCCGATAAAGCCATTTTTAAAAGCTTTCGATGATTTTTTTCTTTGTAATTGTTCTTGTGACATCTGCTCACTCCTCTCGTTTGTAAATATACAATAATTTTTTTCATGTGAAATTTATATGAAATTAAGCTTATAGAGTACTTAAAAAACTCTTTCGAACTTGCTAAGTTTTTAAACGGTAAATAACTTTGTAGGTTCATACGGATCCGTATGATAGAGCTCGAACGCCTGATGAACGCCTTTGTCATGCGTTTGGAAGATGCTTTCGGCTGTTTGATAGGCGATTTCCTTCATATTATTATCCTGACTTAAGTGTCCTAGATAAATCCGTTTCGTGCGGTCACCCATCATTTCACACATCGCAAGCGCGCCATCATCATTCGATAAGTGCCCCTTGTCGCTTAAAATACGTTGTTTCAAATGCCAAGCGTAAGGTCCCATTCGAAGCATTTCTAAATCATGATTGCTTTCGATGAGATACGCATCTGCATTTTTCAACAAGCCTCTTAATTTATCACTCACATAACCCGTGTCTGTCAGCATCACGAACTGCTTGCCCTCGCGTTGGAAACTATAAAATTGAGGAGCTGCCGCATCATGTGATACTGCAAAACTCATCACATCTAAGTCTCCAAACGTTAGCGTCTCTCCAGTATTGAAGATTTCTTGTTGTTCGAGAGCGACTTTCCCGATTTTACCAGCCATAGCTTGCCATGTTTTTTCATTGGCATAAATTGGAATGTGGTACTTACGAGCGAGAACCCCAATCCCTTTAATATGGTCGGAATGTTCATGGGTGACGAGAATGGCATCCACATCTGAAATGGAGCGATCAATCTTCTCCATTTGCGCAGTAATGGCTTTACCAGTGAGTCCACAGTCCACTAATATTTTTTGTTTTGGTGTTTCGATGTAAGTAGCATTTCCCGAGCTACCACTCGCGAGTAAACTCACTTTCAAACCTGATTCTTGCATGTTTATTCCCTTCTTATTGTTGCTGTACACTTTGCGTTGTTGTTGTATTATTAGTTGTTGTACGCTGTGTTTGCGTATTTGTTGTTTCTAGCGTTTCATTGGCTAATACCGTTCCATGAATCGCATCCACACGACGAGCAATTAATTGTCCATCAGCTTGACGAATTTCAATATACCACGCAGGTGAGTAAATTGAAAAATCTTTTAACACTAGCGATTGATAGTAAGATAATTTCACCGATTGAACGGTTGCTTTCGATGAAATTCGTCCGGCCAAGTAAAGAATTTCCACTGCTTTTTGAGCCGTAATCAATTCACGCTCTTTCCCAAGTACTTGCACACTTCCAGCATAAATCTGTTCGTAGCTTACGACTTGGTCATTGGCATTAATCGTGAAAATGATTTGACTCGATCCATCCATAATCGTTAACTTATCTGCTTTTTGCGTATAAATCACTTTACGTGTAGTCGGATTATAGGACGACCACGTATATTGATTTCCGAAAGCCACTTTGATTATTTTCAACGATTTTTGTTAAATCCGCAAAAGCTATCTGCAGATACAGATCCGCTTAAGTCTAATTGGAATGGTGTCACAAATTGCCCGTTAATGACACTTTTTCTAGCGTCACGACTTGATTTGGTAAACTAGACAGTTTTTCCATCAGTGGATTCCGGTGTCACTTGAATAATCGGAACGGACTTCTACCGTCGCATTTAGCGTTGGTAATGTAATTCCGTCTAACTTCATTTGGTCAATGACGTTAATACTTGTATTCAACGGATTTTTCACATCAGATCTTTTTTGCCATACTAATCCAAATAAGAATAAATCGAGGATAAAGAAGCAGACGATGAGAACGACTGCGCTTCTCTTAAAATCCATCTGCGTCACCTCCCGTTGTTGTCGGTCCATTCGCTGGTTCTGTTTGACTCTTCTCGGCTTTTAATTCAGCCAAAGTCTTCCAAGTACCATTCTTTTTAATGTACCATGTTGGTGTAAACTCAACGATTTGCACACTCTCACTACTGATCGTCCATGAATAGCCGATACGAATATCTTCAATCTCATTCATGACAAATCCTTCGTTCAACAATTCAGTGACAATCGTCTTTCCACCAACAACCATTACCTTTTTACTTTTTGTCGGTAACGGTGTTTGTGCAATCAGTGATGAGGTTCTCATTTTTCTCGATTCCTGTTGAATTGACCTTTATTTGCGTGAAACCTTCTTTTGCCACTGGATAAAGATTGGATAAGAATCCACGTAACGAACATTATTCAACGAGATTATTACTCAAATCTACCGAGAATAGACTCACGCCTCATCTGCCAGCCTCCAAGACGTTTCATCTGGCTGAAAGTTTGCGTTAAGTTATTTGTATAGAGTAACGTTTCTCTCCTGAGCGGTTCTCGAAAGAATGTGACCACATTTGTCGTACGGTCTAATTTCACTGCGATAAATTATCATTGTATACAACGGTCTTTCCGTCTCCACGCGTACGAATTTCGATTGATTTCTAAATAATTGAGTAATATAGAAACTCATTGGAATCTGCTCAATTAAATAGGCAGACTGTTCCACGTTACATTATCTTGTTCGACAAAAGAATTGTTTTTGTTTTTCCACGATACGATTCAACTTCGTAAAAATCAGCATCCGCGTATAATGCCTCTAGTGATGTTTTTGAAACTCTCATTTACTTTAGCACTATAGAGTTGTTTCGTGTCATCATTGATGAAAATAAGCTGTAGACGGATCATCAGTACGAATCACAATCATGAGAAAAACGGTCATTATTTAAAAGTCGTCGATATTTCCATCAAAAGAACGATTCACAATTCCAAAATGAATGTACCCATCAAATAAAATCTGAATTCGTGGCTTCACGTAAGACGAGATTTTCATAACTAGTCTCGTCCATGACTCTAAACGCGTTAAATTTGTAAAAATTGTTTATTTACTGTGCATTGACTTCCTTTCATAAATAGAAGCACTACTTTCGTCATTTCGAACTTTATTTTTGTTCTGTTAGAACCATTCGAGTCGGTCTAAATACATCTTCTGTTGTATACGTCTGCACGAACTTGTACACCTGTATCTTGTTGTGTTGTAACATTGTTATTATTTTGCTTTTGATTCGTAAAGAAATCAACCGGACGTACTACGATGAGATACGTAAACACAAAGCTAATGGCCATTAATACAAAGAGCGCCGTTAGCATTGCTCGATAACGTTTAAAATTCATCCCATTCACCGTCCTCTTCAAATGGAACATATGGTAGAGAAACAAAGAATGTTGACCCTTTGTTTTCAATACTGTTCACCCAAATTTTACCACCGTGTAATTGAACGACTTCTTTTTCGCGATAGCCAGTCCAAGACCACTACCACCCATCGCTCTTGAACGAGCCTTATCTACACGATAGAATCGGTCGAATAAGTGTGGAATATCCTTACGTGGAATTCCCAACCCTTCGTCACTTACACTCACGATTAAGTCCGTATGAGTTTCCATCAGACGAACAATAATACGACCCCCATCTGGAGAATATTTAATCGCATTATTGATAATATTATCCAGCACCTGAGTCATCTTATCTTGGTCAATTTCTACCCATAAGTCTCGTTGTGTAATATCCGTTAAAATACGGTAGTTCTTTTCACGATATTGGTCACTCGAAAGCACCATATCGAAACGGTTGGCAATATGTTTCACCAACTCGTTCATATTCACGAATTCCTTATCGAGCTCGAGACGGTTTTGGTCCATACGCGATAAGTTGAGTAAGTCCGTAATCATACGCATCATACGGTCTGTTTCAGTTTCGATAACGTTTAAGAATTCTGGCGCAATTTCTTTATTTTCCCATGCCCCATCCACTAACGCTTCTGTATAACTCTTGATACTTGTTAGTGGGAGTCCGTAATTCGTGGGAAACGTTCGATACGAAATTACGACGTTCGCGGTCAATTTTCTCTTGTTCGGTAACGTCGGTTAACACGCAGACAAGACCGCTAATAAATCCAGATTCACGTTGAATCACTGAGAATTCACATTGAACAATCGTATCTTCGCCATCTTCTTCAAAGGTAATCATCCGTTCTTCTTGAGACTCTAGTAAATCTCTGAAAGTAACAGCGTGATCGAGTCTTAATACATCTAATAGTGGTGTTCCGACAATACGTTCGCTACGTAAGTTTAAAATATCTAACGCTGCCGCATTGATGATCACAATACGTCCACGACGGTCTGTGGCAATAACCCCGTCACTCATATGACGTAGGACACTATCCAACCTTTGTCGTTCCGCTTCGGTTCCTTCTTGTGCTTCTTAATCTTCACAGAGAGATCGTTAATCGCTTGCTCCCAGTTGTCCAAGCTCGTCATCTCCGTAAATCATCACTTCACCCGTATAGTTTCCTTCAGCAATTTGTTCGGTTTGTTGCTTCATCTCTGCGATTGGTCGCGTAATCCCTTGCGAAATCATCACGGTAATCACGATCGCCAAAATAATGACAAAGATAGAAGAACTAATAAAGATAACCCCGATATCTTTGACTTGCGTATAACGCGATTCGATATTCGATGTTACCGAAATAATCCCAACCGGATTTCCTGAAGCAGTATTCACTGGGTCAATCGGTGAAACGTATTTCCAATAACGCGTTTCGCCTTCCGTGAAGTTGTAGCTTTGAACGGTATTCGACACAACGACTTGTTGAACGTCCGCTTCTGTTGAACGCGTTCCGACAACAGATTGTTGCGTTTGGTTCGTTGTTCCCAAAATATATCCTTGCATGTCCATGATGCGAATTTCGACAATACTATTCCCTGTTGGGTAATCTTGTAACAATTGCGAAATTTCAGCCATCTTCGCTTCATCGGTCGCATCTTTTGCCAAAATCGGTTGCACGTTATTCTTCAAGAACCCTACTTGCAGTTGGATTTGTTCCTGGAAGTTAGACACCATTTGCGACTCTAATTGTGTTAAGAAGTTCGCGACAATCAGTTGCAGCGAAATGACTAAGAGCAGGATGAACAGCATCGGAATCTTAAATTGAATGGAACGAAAGAATCGTTTCATTGTCTTCATGAGTCATTTTCCCCTCTACTTTTTAGAAAAATACGCTTTTCTTGCCGGTAGATTAGGTGGCAAGGAAAAGCGCATTTCAATCTTAAGCTTCTTTTTCTTGATCTGGGGTCTTAATGTAGTAACCTACCCCACGACGAGTCATAATCCATGTTGGGTGACTCGGTGTATCTTCGATTTTTTCACGTAAGCGACGTACCGTAACGTCCACTGTACGCACATCTCCGAAGTAATCATATCCCCAAACCGTTTGCAACAAGTGCTCACGTGTGATGACTTGTCCGATATGTTTTGCTAAGTAATGAAGTAATTCAAACTCACGGTGCGTTAATTCGATTTCTTCGCCACGTTTTGAAACCACATAAGCATCTTCATGGATAATGAGTGAGCCTAATACGATTTCGTTTAGCTGTTTTTTTCTTCTTCGGTTTCCGCTGGAGCTAATTGTTGACGACGTAAGTTTGCTTTTCACACGCCGATTAACTCACGGTTTGAGAAAGGTTTTTGTCACATAGTCGTCCGCTCCAAGTTCAAGACCCTAAAACTTTATCGATTTCAGAGTCTTTTGCTGTCACCATGATAATTGGGACATTGCTTGTTTTTACGGATTTCACGGCATACTTCTAAGCCATCAATTTTCGGTAACATTAAGTCTAAAATAACTAAATCTGGATCATTGAAAGCCACCAGACCCTCTTCACCGTCAAAGGCTGTAATTACTTCAAAGCCCTCTTTTGTAAGACTAAACTTGACGATGTCTGAGATTGGCTTTTCATCATCTACAACTAGGATTTTTCATATAAATCCTCCTTTACTCTATTACTTTTTTATGCCCAAACACTTTCTAAAATGTTGGTTTGTTCTCTATCTGGTCCTACACTGAATGTAGAAATACGTACGCCGACTAATTCTGAAATACGACGAACATAGTTGCGTGCATTTTCAGGAAGCTCTTCAAGTGAACGGCATCCTGTAATGTCTTCGTTCCAACCTGGTAATTCTTCATACACAGGTTCGCATTGTCCTAATTCTACTAGGCTTGCTGGGTAGTGAGAAATTTCTTCTCCATTTGGCTTACGGTAAGCCACACAGATTTTAATCGTTTCTAACCTGTTAATACATCGATACTGTTTAAGCTTTAAGTTTGTAATGCCCTGATACACGTTTAGAGTGACGCATTACAACGCTATCGAACCAACCAACACGTCTTGGACGTCCAGTTGTTGTACCATATTCACGTCCGACTTCACGAATACGTGAGCCGATTTCATCGAATAATTCTGTTGGGAAAGGTCCATCCCCTACACGAGAAGTGTACGCTTTACATACCCCAACGACTTTATTAATTTTTGAAGGTCCAACACTGCTACCGATAGTCACCCCCACCAGCAACTGGGTTTGAAGATGTTACGAATGGATAAGTACCTTGGTCGATATCCAACATAACTCCTTGTGCGCCCTTCGAAATAATACGCGTTTTCCTTGGTCTAATGCATCGTTTTAAAAATCACTGAAGTGTCGCAAACGTATTTCTTCATTTGTTGACCATATTCATAGTACTCTTCGAAAAATATCATCGAATTCGATTGGCTCTGCATCGTACATTTTAGTAAAGAGGCGATTCTTTTTCAGCTGTTGATTCTTAGACGTTCCGCAAATACTTCACGGTCCAGTAAATCTGCCACACGAATCCCTCAACACGCGCTGCTTTTATCCATGTAGCAAGGTCCAATCCCTTTATTCGTTGTCCCAATTTTGTTGTCGCCTTTAGCTTCTTCTTGTAATTGGTCTAAGCGAATGTGGTATGGCAAGATGACATGCGCACGGTCTGAAATACGTAAGTTATCAGTAGTCACATTTCTTTCGTGTAAATACGCAAGTTCTGTGATTAGAGATTTTGGATTCAATACAACCCCATTCCCGATTACACTGATTTTCTCTGGTGAAAAAATCCCTGATGGAATTAAGTGAAGTTTATAAGTCACTCCATTGAATTGAATCGTATGTCCTGCATTGTCTCCCCCTTGATAGCGGGCAATGACTTCTGCGTTTTCACTAAGGAAGTCTGTAATTTTTCCTTTACCTTCGTCTCCCCATTGTGTTCCTACTACTACTACTGATGACATTTGACGCACCTCTTCTTTGTATTATTCATTTAAATGTCTGTGATTAGGCCATTGGAGCGTTTTGCTCGACTCCATCCGCACAAGATTTGTAAATTTATTAAATTCTTTCATGAAGTTCAATTCAACCGTTCCACGAGGACCGCTACGGTTTTTCTCGATAATGACTTCGATGGTACTATTTGGTTCCACTTCTGGCACATGTCCATTCTCATCTGGCTCTTGACGATAGTAATCATCACGATATAAGAATGCTACGATATCCGCATCTTGCTCGATAGATCCAGATTCACGAATATCTGACATGATTGGTCGTTTATCTTGACGTTGTTCCACACCACGCGATAATTGCGAAAGTGCGATAACGGGAACTTTTAATTCCTTCGCTAATTTCTTCAAGTTACGAGAGATTTCAGAAACCTCTTGTTGACGACTCTCTTTTCCGTTTCCTTCAATCAACTGCAAGTAGTCGATGACGACTAGCCCAAGATTATTACGCTCTTGTTTTAAGCGACGACATTTTGCACGGATCTCAGCAACACGAATCCCTGGAGTATCATCAATAAAAATTGGTGCTTCAGATAATGCTCCGGTTGCAACGAAATATTGTGTATATTCTTCAGGCGTTAATTTACCTGTCTTCAAATGTCCTGCGTTAATGCTGGCATGAGAGCAGATAATACGCTCTACTAGAGACTCAGCACCCATTTCAAGACTGAAGATGGCTACCGTTTCGTTCAGGTTCACGGCAACGTTCTTTGCAATATTCAATACAAAGGCCGTTTTTACCAACAGATGGACGAGCCGCTAAGATGATTAACTCATCCGCATGTAGCCCTGACGTCATTCTGTCTAAACCGATATATCCTGTCGCAATCCCTGTAACTTCACCATTGTTTTTTGCACGCTCTTCTAAGCTTTCATAAGCAGTACGAAGAACTGAGCTAATTGGAATGAAATCCTGCTTTATTACGTCCTTCAGATACAGAAAGAATATCCTTTCTCAGCATTATCCAAGACGTTGGCAATTGGTTCATCCTCTTGGTAAGCAGTTTTTACAATATTTGTCGAAGTTTTAATTAATTTACGGCGCGTAGATTTTTCTAAAACGATTTGTGTATAGTACTCTACGTTGGCTGCTGTTGGCACTTTATCAAGAAGTTCGATTAACGTTACTTCTCCACCAATATTTCTCCATTTGATTCTTTTGTCTTAAAATCTCTGAAACGGTGATTGCGTCAATATCGATATTGTTTTGATTTAATTCAATCATTGCCGCAAAAATTAATTGATGAGAAACACGATAAAAATCTTCCGGTGTCAAAAATTCCATAACCGAAATAATCGAGTCACTTGCAAGAAGAATAGACCCAAGAACGGCTTCTTCTGCCTCAATATTTTGTGGTGGAACTAAATTTGGATATAGTTCTTCCATTCAAACACCCTTTCTACTAAAAATAACCATAAAAATACAGTTTCATTGTATCATAAAACGCTGTAATAAAACAGAAGATTGAGTCTTTTCTAGCATGGAAACTGGAATGTTTGTTTACAACTTCGTGAATTATATCACATAATTAAAACCAAAAGAAAAAGGATTCTCCACAACGGGAAAATCCTTAGTATTTCTTATTATTGAGCAACGATATTCACAGTCATAATTGCTGTTACATCGTGGTGTAATTTAACAGGTACACGAGTGAATCCTAAGGCACGAATTGGTGCTGCTAATTCGAATTTACGACGATCAAGCTCTACATTGAATTTTTTGTTGAATTCTTCTGCGATTTGCTTCGCTGGTATAGCTCCGAATAGACGGCCATCTTCCCCTGCTTTCGCTTTAATGGTTACAACTGTATCTTCGCGTTCTAAGAACTCTTTAATTTCTTTGGCTTTTGCTAATAATTCGGCATTGTGCTTTTCTTCAGCTTTCTTTTGACCTGATAAAGTTGCTAAGTTTGCTGAATTTGCTTCTTTAGCTAAACCGTTTTTGATTAGGAAGTTTTGTGCGTATCCATCTGCAACGTTTTTAACGTCACCTTTTTTTCCTTTACCTTTTACATCTTTCAAGAAAATTACTTTCATGTTTCTTCCTCCTAATTATAAGTTAATTTCACTACCAATTTCTTCAATGACTTGAATTAATTGGCGGATTGCATCTTCAATCGTGATATCAGATAACTGAGTTGCAGCATTTCGATAAATGTCCGCCACCACCCATTTTTTCCATCACACGTTGTACGTTTTTGTTTCCTAAACTACGGGCACTAATACCCACACGACCATCATTCCGTTTTGTAACCACAAATGAAGCATCAATGTTTTCCATCGATAACATCATATCGGCCGTTTGAGCAGCCACGACTGTCGGATATACGGTATTTTCTTCACCGTGAACAATTCCGACATTGTTAGGAAGCATTTCGAGCGAGTTCAATAAATGCGAACGCATTAAGTACGTATCTACATTTTCTTTTAATAAGCGTTGAATCAGAATCGTATCCGCACCAACGGATTTCAGGTAGCTAGCCGTATCAAAGGTACGAGACCCTGTACGAAGCGTGAAATTACGCGTATCTACAATGATACCAGCAAGCAAGGTTGTTGCTTCGATTGGCTGAAGTTTTTCAGCATCTTCAGATTGATATTCTAGCAATTCTGTAATCAATTCACCGACAGATGAAGCATACGGTTCAATATAAACTAAGTCAGGATTTTCAGGGAATTCCTCTCCACGACGGTGATGGTCGATAATCACTAATTTATTTGGCTTTTTTTAACTATCGATGGAGCAGCGCATAGGGAAGGCTTGCTTACATCGACAATAATCACTAAATGTATTTTCAGTTAGTAGAGCTTTCCGCCATTTCTGGATTTACGATAGCAGAGTGAGACGTTCATCATCTTTGATCACTTCCATCAATTTCTTGATATCATGCGAATATTGCTCTGGATTTGTAACAATCCATGAGGTTTTACCGTGCATTTTTAGCGATTCTTCGAATACCCTAAAACATCCACCAATACAGTCCATATCTGGATATTGATGTCCCATAACCATTACTTGATCCGCTTCTGCAATAAGGTTTTCTAAGGCTTGAGAAACCATGCGAGAACGCACTCTTGTACGTTTTTCTAACGGGTTGCTCTTACCACCGTAGAAGCGTGTTTCTTCGTTTTTAGAACGAACAACGACTTGGTCGCCGCCTCGTCCTAACGCTAAATCAAGGTTATCTTGCGCAAATTTAGCAATTGCACCATAATCCATCTCTTCTTGAGTATCATCCGCATACGAGAACCCCATACTTACGGTTAGTGGGGTATTTTGTTGAGCAGTTGTCTCACGAACACGGTCGATAATCTCAAATTTTCGGTTTTTTCAAGCTCAGAAAGGATATTTTTATCTAAAAATGCGACAAAACGGTCTGAACTCACACGTTTTAAGTAGATATTATTGTGATTTGCCCAGCTAGTAAGCTGATTTGTTACGAAGTTATTCAAGTTAGACTTCTTACGGTCACTGAGAGATTGAGAGACTTCAGCAAAATTATCAACGAAAATCTGTCCAAATACAGGTCTTTCGTCTAGATAAGTTTCTTTAATCAACGCAAATTCCGTAATATCCATCATGTAGAGCATTCCAATATCGTTATGGTAAACCGTTTGGAAGTATTTATCTTTCCAATGGACCACATTATCTTTATCATCATCCAGATTTCTAACAATGGTCGCTAAATCTGGATCGACAACTTCAAGTTTGAATCCTAATAGTTCTTTACGTTCAAAATACTTTTGTAAATAAGGGTTAATCCATTGAATTTCACCATTATCATCTAATAAAAGCATTCCAATCGGCATCTTGATTGAAGCATCTTGCGACCCTTTATTAATTTTGTACGATAAATTCGTTACGTAATGATTCGTTTCTTTAACTATGTAGTTTGCAAACGAATAGAGGAGTGTTCCTAATAAAATAACAAATAAAAGTAAGGATAAGTCCCATCCATATATTCATCACGTACGCAATAATCAGCATACAGAGAATGATTGCTATAAATGAGAATCCCGTATTTCTTTCATTGTTTCACTTTTTAAGAAATGTCGGTAAAGCCTTTAATACGTTCTTTTTAGGCTTTTTCTTCATTCTTGCACCTTCTTTCTATATACCTTATTTTACCACAGTTTTGACCTCTCGTCAGTTCTCTAAAAATTGTTTCACATGAAACAATTTAAAAGAGAGTAGAAATGTTTCACGAAACATTTTTAAAAGTTGTTTCTCCGATAGAATGTTTCACGTGAAACATTCTAATTTATGTATTCAAAAGTTTAGAAAAGTTAAAAGGTAAAACACCATTTAGTTTAGTCAATAATCTGTATTCATAAATAGATACTCAATTTATAAAAACGAAACAGTCAAATAGATAAAAAAAGGATTGAGAAATTCTCAATCCTTTTACTTTATTATTAGTCAACTGTTGTGAATGGTAATAATCCCATGATACGAGCACGTTTGATTGCAACAGTTAAAGTACGTTGGTGTTTAGCACAAGTACCTGTTACACGGCGTGGTAAGATTTTTACCTTTTTTTCAGAAATGTAACGTTTTAATAATTCTACATCTTTGTAATCAATGTAGTCGATGTGGTTTGCACAGAAGTAGCAAACTTTTTTACGACGGCGTTGACCGCCACCTCTACGTTGTTGAGCCATTATGGTATCCTCCTTTTAAACTTTAGAATGGTAAATCATCATCTGAAATGTTGATTGTCTCTCCATTGCTTAAGAATGGGTCTGACACACCACCACCGAATGATGAAGTAGGAGTATTAAACTGATTAAAGTTATTTGTTTGGTTTTGTTGGAATCCGCCATGTGAGCTTTGATCGTTAGCAGGGCGTTGTTCAGTAACATTACGTGATTCTAACAATGAGAAGTTCTCAGCTAGCACTTCAGTTACATAAACTTTTTGGCCTTGTTGGTTATCATAGCTACGAGTTTGAATACGTCCTTCAATTCCTACTAGTGAGCCTTTACGAGTGAAATTCGCAAAGTTTTCTGCAGCTTTTACGCTACATTACGCAGTTGATAAAATCTGTTTCACGTTCACCATTTTGGTTTTTGATAACGACGATCAACTGCAATAGTGAAGCTCGCATAAGCAGTTCCGCTTTGAAGTATAACGTAAATCAACGGCACGTGTTAAGCGTCCAACTAATACAACATTATTAATCATTTAATCCTTACTCCTTTCAAGATTTATGTTTACTTATAATAAACAATTATGCTTCTAATTTAACGATCATGTGACGTAAGATGTCATTGTTGATTTTCGCTAAACGGTCGAATTCATCGATTGCAGCAGCATCTTCAGCAGTGATGTTCACTAAGTGATAGATACCTTCTTGGAAATCTTTAATTTCGTATGCAAAACGACGTTTCGCCCAGTCTTTAGATTCAACAACAACTGCTCCGTTGTCTGTTAAAACAGCATCAAATCTTGCAACCAATTCAGCTTTAGCAGCTTCATCGATGTTTGGACGGATGATATAAAAATCTCGTATTTTTGATGTTTGACTCATTGACTGTCACCTCCTTATGGACTTTTGGCCTACTGAATTTTCAGTAAGCAAGGAGAGTATCATTTCTAATACTCACGTTCAATCATTATAGCAAACAAAGCTATAGAATGCAACAGAAATCCGCGCTGCAGAGGTGCTCAGGAAAGTTTGCCAGTAGCAAATCTGCATCAAAAAAGTTTCGATATATCATATCTGATATGAAACATATATGTTACAATTAGCTTATAAAGGAATGAGGGGGAAAAAGAGAAAATGGTGGATTATTTAAAGCGGCTTTTTGACCGTCTTGACGCGAAATATGAGACTTTTAGAGATGATTTTGAAGCAGAATATTTTCTTCAGAAAAATGCCTTTAGCGATGATCAGGCTTCGGAGGGACTCTGGACTGACACAAACGGAATTCGCTAGAAACGCCGGTATGACGCAAGGAAATCTCTAGACTCGAAAAAGGAAATTATAATCCTACGCTCGCGCATCTTCAAAAAATTGCGAGTAAAAATGGGTATGATTTAGACATTCGTTTTAAGAAAAAGAAGCGATAAATACGATGAAATCAACAAAAATAGCTCCTACAGCCAAAAACTGTAGGAGCTATTATTTTTTAAAATTTATCCCCAAACTTCATGAACGATTTCATCAATCAATTTTAATTTATCCCATTGAGCTTCAATCGTTAAGATATTACCTTCTTCCGTAGAAGAGAATCCCACATTGAGGGCTGAGGCATAATTGTTCAAGTGGAACATATTGACTCGCTTCTTTAATACGAGCAATGACTTCACCTTTATCTTCTAGGTTCCCTGATTTAGAAGTAATTAAACCCAGAACGACTTTTTGATCTTTAATATAGCGAAGTGGAGTAAAGTCACCCGCACGGTCACTATCATATTCCAAGAAGAACCCATCCACACGACAATGACCAAATAGCGTCTTCGCCACTGGTTCATAACCACCGCTAGAGAACCATGTTGAGCGGAAGTTTCCGCGGCAAATATGCATATTCACCACTAAATCTTCTGGTTTCCATTCAATCACACGGTTTAAGACATCTACATAGTCACGAGCGATTTGTTCGAGGTCAAATCCACGTGCTTCGTATGCTTCTCGCTTGTCTAGCGCACAGAATTCTCCCCAGCTAGTGTCGTCTAATTGAATATTGCGGCATCCTAAGTCGTAGAAGCATTGTAGCGCCTTACGGTAAGTTTTCACCACATCATCATAGAAGAGGGCTTCATTGTCTTTATAGCGCTCAATTGGCACATAGTTTTTCTCACGAACTTGCGTAATCAAATGCAACATACTTGGTGAAGGAATCGTTAATTTCACCGGTGTATCGCCAGCGTGCTGTTTTAAGAATTTGAAGTGTTTTACGAATGGATGATTTTCAGAGAAATCAACCTTTCCAACAATACGTAATGTTTTTGGCTTCACATCTTTATCTTTGAATTGAACAGAGAAGTGGTCTGCTTCAACCAATTCAACCCCATCTAAGTTTTCTAAGAAATCTAAGTGCCAGAATGCACGACGGAATTCTCCGTCAGTGACAGATTTGAGGCCGAGTTCTTTTTCTTTCTCGATTAGGGCGATGATTTCTTCGTTTTCAACGCGTTCGAGTTCTTCAGCAGTGATTTCTCCTGCACTAAATTTCGCACGGGCTTCTTTTAGACGTTCAGGACGTAAGAAACTTCCTACGTGATCCAGTCTAAAGGGCGCTTTTTGACAACAGCTACAGTTTTCGTGATTTGACATCTGTTTTCCTCTTTTCGTTTATTCAGCTTCTGGTAAGTACGCAATGGCGCGAACAGGTGACCCTGGAGTACGTTTCCAGTTTGGATATGAAATTGAAATCACCGCACCCACTGCAGGAACTTGGTCAAGGTTTGCTAATACTTCGACTTGGAAGATGTTTTGGCTTAATAAGTAGTATTCGTTTGTTAAACCATGCGCTGCTGCATGAACACCTGAGTCTGTATCTAATGTTTCATGACCAACGGCTTTCACATGACGTTCGTGAATCAGAAATTCAAGAGCATCTTTTGCCCAACCTGGTGTATGTTGAACGTCGTTTTCGTCTAAATTACGAACGGCGTCTTGGTTTGGCCAGCGATGTGCCCAGTCACTACGGAATGCAACAAAGGCACCTGGTTCGATTTGTCCGTATTCTTCTTCAAATGCTAAAATATCTGCTTTTTGTTAATTCAAAGTTTGGATTTTCAGCTACTTCTTTGAACGGTCGATGACGTAGAGTGGTAATAATAAATCTTTCAACTCGATTTCATCGAGGAAACGTCCGCCTTCATAGAAATGGCAAGGTGGATCAATATGCGTACCGTATTGTGTAACTACGGATAGTTGTTGGACGTGGAATCCGTCTTTTAATGTAAATAAATCTTTTGTTCCAATGCTGGTAGAGCAGGGAAGTGAGGGCTATCGGCATCAATTTGATGGCTTAAGTTTACCCATTTTTGCTTGTTTTTAATGTTTCGTAAGCTTTTTGCTAATTGTTGCTGAAATGCTGACATAGTTTTTCATCCTTTCTAAATAGGGGAAGGCTGTGGTTCAAAACGTCATTCTCCCACAGCCTTTTTTTGTTTGTTTTATAATGTGAGGATTATTCTCCCCAAACTTCACGTGCGATTTCTGAAATCAACGCAACTCTCCACTGATCCTTCCTCCTTGAATGACATTTTCCTTCCGTTGGAGCAAACCACTGAGTAATTTAAGCAATAAGTTTTCAAGCGAACGTATTGGCTTGCTTCTTTAACACGAGCGATGACTCTACTCCTTGTCTTCTGCTCAAGCAAATTCCTAGCTAAGAGTCCCAAAACGACTTTCCTGTTACCCACTTGCAAGTGGCTTGAAGTCAAACAGCACGGTCTGTATCGTATTCCAAGTAGTACGCGTTTACGTGTCTGCCTCACACAGTCTGTCTCTACTCTTCGCATCCACCTTGAGAAATCCATGAGAGTGGAAGTTCAGCAAACGTGCATTCACCACTAAGTCTCGGTAATGCATCAAGAACTGAGCTGTTTGAATCTGTAAGGCACGACCTTGCAAAGCCCACGACGAACTCTCCACCCATTGTCGGTCCGCATCGAAAACGTTTTGCAAAACCATCGTCCGGCCAGCGCCCCATGTGCACAGTCGTCAAACTGAAGAGTAATGAAGGCCCTGTTGTATAAGTCTGTAATCATTAATAGACATATGCGTTTCTAATCGCTTCAAACAGCTCTTTCTGCTGGGATATTGATGTCCATGCAACATGTTCAGGTGCATGGATTAATTCTCGAAATTAGAATTGTGAGGGAGAAGGGATTGTGAATTTCACAACAACATCTTCATCTTCACCAAGTCACGGTAAGAATTTGAAATGTCTCACGAATGGATGTATTAAGGGGTCCATCGATTGGAGCAGTTAATGTTGATGTATCGGCTTGCTCTGACACTAAATCCTATAAACCACAAGTCTCCGATTGTGCATGTCCCACAACTTACTGAACCCCAGAAGAAGCCTCACAAGTCAGTACACCTATGGAATCTCGTCATCCGTAACGCCCCTTAATCCTGAAAAATGATCTGTCTCAAACAATCCCCGCGAACCGTTCTCATCTTCCACTGCTGTTAACTCTCTCATGCAGTAATCTCATGCCTGCAAACCCTATGCCTCACTCAACTCTTGGACGCAAGAAACCCCACGGTCCAATTTAAACGGCGCCTGTTCTGGTCACAACTCATTCCAATCCATCCGAACTGTCTCCCTTGTAACACCATCTCCACACCCCCACCGGGCGGACTCCTTAATTCAATGATCCACTGGTCCTCCGTATGACGTTCTCCTCTGTTGAAGCCAAACCAATACTGAGCAATTTGGCATAAGTTTCATGGCACGTATTGCCTGCTTCTTTAATACGAGCTGATGACTTCTTCTTTGTCTCTAAGTCTGCAAATTTTGGAAGTTAAGAGTCCCATCACAACTCTTCTTCCTAATACCCACCTTAGCAAGAGGGTCAGTCGCCGGCACGGTCTGTATCGTATTCCACAGCACGCATTTCACGTGTCTCACCTGCTAACAATCCATCTCTCACTCTTTCGCATCCCTGAGGAAATCCATGCTGACCGGAAGTCACTGCGGCAAACGTGTGTTCACTTGTTACTAGGTCTTTGCAGTAATGATCAAGAACTGAATTAACCAATTGTAATGCACGACCTGCAAAGTCACGACGAACTTTCTAATGGATGGTCTGCATCGAAATGTTTTATTAAAACCATCGTCTGCTAAAGCAACCCCTGCACAGTCGTCAAATCAGAAGCGTGCGAAGACCTTCGTTATGTCTGTAATTACATCTACATATGCATTTTAATTGCTTCTGAAAAGTTTTTCTGTTGGATACACAGATGTCTGCTGTACATTTTCAGGTAAAAATTAATTGAAATAGAATTGCAGATGGAGCAGGGATCAGGAATTTCACAATAACATCTTCGTCTTCACCAAGTCACGTAAGAATTTGAAATGTTTCTACGAACAAGTGGTTATGTCCATCAATTGGAGCTGTTATCGTTGCCGTATCATTTTTGTTTCTGACACCGTTGAATCTCCTTAAAACCGTGTTTTACCTACCCCATGTTCTACGCCGTTGAATCCCCACAGTCAAGGTGCCAGTATGCGCGGCGGAATCTCCGTCCGTAACACCTTTTAATCCAGCAGCAGCGATTTGTTTTAACAATGGATTTCATCTCAGCCAGCACCCTTCCACGAGATGTTTATGAACCTCAAGTGCTCACCAAGTCCTTTAGGGACGTAAATACCCTACGTGGTCTACTCTAAATGGTATGTGTTGTCATACGGTGCTTCCTCCAATCTATCTTCGAATTTCTTCTTGTGGGATGATTATCTCCCCATACCCTCACGAGCGATTTCAAGGCTAATTGCTGCAAATTTCTCCATTGATCCTCCTCTGTTAAAAATACTCTTCTGAAGCCAACCACATTGTGTACTCTAAGTATGGAAGTCCCAGTGGAAAACATATTGGCCTGCTCTCCTAACGAGTTAAATGACCCCATCCCTGTCCCAATCCCTCCTTGACCTTGTAGCTGAGGTCCTAGAACCAATTCTCTCTCACCATCATTGCTCCACCTTAGCTAGTAGCCCAGTCGCCGGCGCGGTCCAGTATCAGTATCCGCTAGCAATGCCATGCAATGCTCTCTGTCTCGAACAACGCGTCAACACTGAACCTGTGCCAATCTGAACTCGTCCATGCTGAGTGGAAGTTACCACGCATACGTGAGTGTTCACCGTTGTAACCTTCTGTAAATCTTCTAGAATTCCGTTGTTTAACCCAAGAATTCAATGTTTGTGTTCTCTTCCTTTAATTCTTCAGGTAAGCAATGACTTTCTTTGAGACGATTTTTAAGAAGTTATCATTCATGATCACAATCTTCATGCACAGTCATCGATTTGTAAAGACGACAACTTAATGTATAATTCTTTAATCACTTGTCTGTAAGCAGCAATGATATCTTTAAAAAGTTCTTCTTTTGGCTGTATACTGAGAAAGTTTGCTCAATATGCTCCAAGTGTCAATGAATCAATCTGAAGTAGAATTGCGCTGGAGCAGGGTCGTTTACTTTACGATGAAATCTGTCTTCTCGAACTGTTTTAAGAATTTGAAGTGTCTTCTACGATCAAGTGATTTCTCACCAAGATTTTCCAACTGACATCTGCTGAGTCAGGTTTTGTAATTAACGTGGAACTGGTATCCAATTCCTTGCTTGCGTGATCCACCTGTTTAACCCCAGAAGAAATCCATGCCAGCATTGGCGACTTGGAATCTCGCCGTCAGTGAACCTTTAATCCAGCTTCTTTGTTGTCTGGGACTAACTTCGATGGCTTTATCTCGACGGTAATGTTAACTCTCGCGTGTACCCACCTTACAACTTTTCTATTTCTACTAATTTTGACGTAAGAAATTCCACGTGATCACTCTAAAATGGTGCTTGTAATTTTGACATTGTACATTCCCTCCTATAAATAAAAAAATCCTCACAGTATCGCTACTGCAAGGACGAAATTTTCGTGTTACCACCTTGTTTTTTGTAGAATCCTCACAAATCCTACCTTACCGAGTACGCACACTAGGTGTTATACTCTACAGCTATAATGGGCTACCCATTTACGTCTAATGATTCGACGTAAAATCACTCCGAGGCCATCTTCAAAAATTCAACTTCATCTCTTCCCACCAACCGAGACTCTCTTAGCAAATCTTATTTTTCTACTCACCTGTTCTTTTGTGATATCTTATGAACATGCTCTTAGGATAACAGAGAACAAAACCGCATAGCAATAGGTTTTTCTTATACCGTTTTTTTCTATCGATTGTTATAACTATTAGTTATACACTATAAAAATACCTTTAAAACTAGTTATAAAAAAAGACTTAGAGATAATCTCTAAGTCTTACATCATTATTCAGAATCAACTAATTCATGTAATTTTTTCTTATAGTAGAATGTTGCAAAAATCGATAACCCGAGAATCAAGACAACATACGCAATTGTAATGAACCAAACGAAGGTACGATTCCATTCTCGTAAAATGGATTAATAAATAAATCGCTCCGAATAGAAATCCGAAGAGAACAACCATGAAAAATAACTGCTTTAACCCCGCTACGCGAACGGTTTAAGAGTTCAATGACATTCGTCCACGTTGGCGTAAAGAGCTTCAAGTCTCTGGCGTATCCCCAACGGCTAAGTCCTAGACTAATGATTCCCCATGAGAGAATAATGCCCAAGGTCATATAAATTGGTAAGCGAAGCACTGTACAAATGACCGTCATAAGAATGACCGGAATCGCAGACTGAATCACAAAGAGAATCCAGAATTTACGTTCCAAAAATTGATGCATATCGAATGGAAGAACTTTTTAAATAATAATAGTTTTCTCGTTCGAGTGAAATTCCGACCGCTAATAAGTTGTTTCCTCCTGTATTGAAGAATGCAATGAAAGTAATAAGCATCGCAAATGGTAAGAAGGTATTTAGATTTAGGAAGTTCATAAAACTAAAGCCTACAAAAAAATATTCGATAAAACTAAAGGCTATTGGAATAATGAAGAGATATGGTAATATTCCTGCAGCAATAATCGTTTGCGTTAATACAGAACCTTCCATTAATTGACGAAGTGTATAGCGAATCATGAATTTTGTTGAAAGCTTGTTGCCATCTAACTCCATTTGTTTGACACGTTCGACTTTTACTTTTGAAGACGATGTTTGCGAAACAGCTTGATAGAAGTTTGGCAATACAATGAACTTCACGAGTAGTAAAATCGCCACAAATACTAAAGAGCACTAATCCAATTATCGGATAAACACTCATATCGAGTGGGTCTAAAATCGCATTATAGAAGGCTAGTTCTGGCTTAAGGAAAATTGGAATTTCTCCTATTGATACCTCTATCTCAACGGATTTTGTCAACATCATCACTTGATATCCCAAAATAGCTCCAAGAGAAATTACAAAGATTAAAATATTTGTAATCACGGATTGATATTTTCTAAAGAGCTTAATCTTCGCTAGGAAGAAGCAAAGAAGAAACATCAATATGTAAACAATCGCACTGAGTACAAGCACTCCTATTAAGGCAATCGGAATTGTGAGGAGGAAATTGCCCCCTGAAAAATACACGTGGATTACAAATAACATCACAATTGGAATAAATCCTTGCAATGTAGCTACTACAATCGAAAGGCTCTTTCCAAGAATGACTTCTAATTCCGTAAAGGCATATGGCAAATAGGATTCGAAGTCTTTACTTTCATAAAAGACATTGTAAACAGCTGGCAATGCTTGCGAAATTAAAATCATCAAGAATAAGAAAACCGTACTCGCAAATTGAAGTGGAGGGTATGAACGTCCCGAAATCGCTCCAGGAATTCCAAATAAAACTCCAAACATCAACGCAAATAGTAATTGTTGCGTCAAGGTTTTTCATCGCAACATTTACCGGTTTCGATGGATTTTTTCGCCTGTTTCTTTCGATAATTTTTGTAATTGAGCCGGTTGCGTCGCAAAAAAATTAAATTGGTTTTCACCAGCGTAAGAATTCGATTAAACCGCATGTAAATCCACTCCTTCTTTTCTACCGGCTAGTGATAAGTAGATTTGTTCGAGCGTGCTATCTGGTTGTTGGCCTTTCAACTCTTGAATCGTACCGTAGAAGAGTAGTTTTTCCTTTTTTTCAAAATGGCAATCTTATCGCAAAGTTGTTCCGCAACTTCTAAAACGTGTGTGAGAAGAGAACGGTATTGCCTTTATCGGCATGTTCGCGCATTAATTTCTTCAAGTCGTAAGAAGCTTGTGGGTCAAGACCTGTCATTGGTTCATCGAGTACCCAAATTTCAGGGTCTGATAAAAGCGCCCCGATAACGAATACCTTTTGACGCATCCCGTGTGAGAACGAATCAATGACTTCATAGCGATGTCCTTCAAAAATCAAATAATTCTAGTAAATAAGCAAGACGGCTTTCTACTTCGTCTAGAGTCATGCCATAAGAAGAAGCGACTAATTCCCAAAATTCATTCGCTGTTAAGCGTAGGAATAGGTCTGGACTATCAGCCACATACCCAATTTTTTCTTTAATGGCTAGACGATTAGATGACAATTCTTGTCCATCCACAATAATTTCTCCGCTTGTTGGATGAATGACGCTCACGAGTGATTTAATCGTGGTTGATTTACCAGCCCCGTTGTGTCCGATTAAGCCAATAATTTTTCCACTTTCAATCGTTAAGTTAAGTCCATCTAAAGCGACAGTTTGATCATATACTTTTGTTACATTACGAAATTCAATCATATTTATTCCTCCTTATGGATTATTCCATCCTTATTGTACCACTAAAAATTCTAAAAATAGTACTTTTTTTGCGTAAAAAAGAGTATTTTTGCTAAAAAGCTTTTACATTCGATTACTACGAATCCGTATGATTCTTCGTAATCTTAATGAGTGCTTTTATGGCTCTTTTTAACAAAATTAAGATATAAATGAGTAAACAAAAAAGCCATCATTTGATGGCTTTTTTTGCTTACTGATTATTCGTTTTCTTCGTCGACTAATTGTTGCGCAAAGTCTTTCATGTTGCCTTTGATGGCTTCATCTGAAAGGGATGCAGTTGGATTTTCTGTTGCTACTGATTCAGTCGATGAGTCAGTGGCAAGAGAATCTTCTTCTGTTTCTTCTTCGCGGTCTACAATCGCTAATGAACTTACAATCGCATCTTGATCGAGACGCATCATACGAACTCCAAGTGCACCACGGCCTGTTTGAGACACGTCTTCGGCATGGAATCGGATGATAACCCCTTTATTCGTCATGATGAGTAAGTCTTCGTCTCCAGTTACAGTACGTAGGCAGACAAGTGGTCCATTTTTCTCGGTAATACGGAGTGTACGAACCCCTTTCACGCCACGGCCTTTCAATGCGTATTCAGAAGCTGCTGTACGTTTTTCCATACCCTTTTCTCGCTGACCACTAATACTTCACGGTCTGGCGTTAAAATATCCATTCCGATGACATAGTCGCCCTCACGTAGAGAAACCCCACGAACACCTGAAGCGGTACGACCCATCGCACGAACTTTATCTTCATGGAAGCTTACAGCATTACCGTGATACGTTCCGAGGATGATGCCATCATTTCCGCTTGTGACCACTACACGGATGAGTTCATCATCTTCGCGTAATTGGATGGCACGTAGACCATTTGTACGGATATTCTTGAATTCTGATAGACGAACACGTTTAACCGTTCCACGTAATGTTGTGAAGAACAAGTAACGTTCTGATTCATCTGATTCAGGAACACTGATAATCGCTTGAATTTTCTCAGCCGAATCAATGTTTAATAAGTTGATGACTGGTAATCCTTTTGCAGTACGGCTATATTCAGGAATTTCATACCCTTTTGCTTGGTAAACTTTCCCTGTATTCGTAAAGAAGAGGAGTGAATCGTGTGTTGAACATGAAATCATGTTTTCCACGTAGTCATCATCATGGACGCTCATTCCTTGCACCCCACGTCCACCACGGCGTTGTGCCTTGAATTCAGTGTTGGCAAGACGTTTGATATATCCATTCTTTGTTAATGTAATGACAACATCTTCTTGTTCGATTAAATCTTCATCTTCAAGGCTTAATGCTTCTCCGACTAATAATTCTGTACGACGAGGATTGTCAAAACGTTGTTGGATTTCAAGAAGCTCGTGTTCGATGATTTCGTAACGAAGTTCTTCGCTCGCTAATACTTTTTCTAAGTATTGGATGGTTGCTTGTAATTCGTTGTATTCTGCATCGATTTTCTCGCGTTCTAATCCTGTTAAACGAACCATACGCATATCCAAAATCGCTTGTGCTTGTTTATCGCTTAAGCCATATTCATTCATGAATCGGTCCTTAGCGATATCTCCACTTGCTGAACTTCTTAAGATGGCCACAATCGCATCGATATGGTCTAAAGCGATTTGTAACCCTTCTAAGATGTGAGCACGGTCTTCCGCTTTTTTTCTTATCAAATAAGCTACGACGACGAACGACTTCTTCTTGGTGATCTCAAATAGTGGCGTAAAAATTTCTTTTTAAGCTCAATACTTTTTGGTTCTTGGTTTACAATCGCAAGCATATTGAATCCGAAGTTTGATTGCAATGGTGTTAATTTGTATAAATTATTTAATACAACGGATGCTGAAACATCACGACGCACTTCAATCACGACACGCATTCCCACACGGTCAGATTCATCGTTTAAGTAAGTAATCCCTTCGATTTTCTTCTCGTGGTGTAATTGTGCGATACGTTCTACTAAACGTGCTTTATTTACCATATATGGTAATTCAGTGATGATGATGCGTTCTTTTCCGTTTTTCAATTCTTCGATTTGTACGCGTCCACGAACCGTAATTGATCCACGTCCTGTTTCGTACGCACGACGAATTCCAGATTTACCTAAGACAATTCCTCCAGTTGGGAAGTCTGGTCCAGGGAGAGCTTCCATCAATTCAGTAGTGGTCACATCAGGGTTCTTCATTAATAAGTGAAGAGCAGAAATGACTTCCGCCAAGTTATGTGGTGGAATATTCGTTGCCATCCCTACGGCAATCCCTGTTGCACCGTTGACTAATAAGTTTGGAATACGTGCTGGTAATACTTCCGGTTCATGTTCTGTTGAATCGTAGTTATCACGGAAATTAATCGTATCTTTGTTAATATCGCGAAGCATTTCAAGAGCAATTTTACTCATACGAGCCTCTGTATAACGCATCGCAGCAGCTCCGTCTCCATCGACAGAACCAAAGTTACCGTGACCATCGATTAATGGGTAACGGTATGAGAAATCTTGTGCCATACGAACCATGGCATCGTAAATTGCAGAGTCACCGTGTGGGTGATATTTACCCATTACGTCCCCGACAATACGCGCAGATTTTTTATGCGGTTTGTCCGGTGTCACTCCAAGTTCACTCATTCCATATAAAATACGACGGTGTACTGGTTTTAATCCATCGCGCACATCTGGTAGGGCACGCGATACAATAACACTCATCGAATACTCTAGAAATGATTTACGCATCGTTTGTACTAAATCAGTTGATTCAAAAGTTTCTTCAAAGTGTTTCACTTCTTCAGACATAATTCGTCTCCTTTTCTATTCTTCTCTTCAAATTCGATTACTGGATTAGATATCTAAATCTTCCATATTGATGTATTTCGCATTGCTTTCAATAAATTCACGACGTGGTTCTACACGGTCGCCCATCAAGATATCTAAAATTTGATCCGCTTCTGCAGCATCTTCCACAGTTACTTGTAACATTGAACGGTTTTCAGGGTTCATGGTTGTTTCCCATAATTGTTCCGCATCCATTTCCCCAAGACCTTTGTATCGTGATAATTGTGGTTTTGGATGTGCTGGTAATTCTTTTAATTTCGCTTCTAACTCTTCATCATTTTGAATGTAGTATTCATTTTTCCCTTGTTTCAATTTGTAAAGAGGTGGTTGCGCGATGTAAATATATCCAGCTTCCACTGCAGGGCGCATATAACGATAGAAAAGAGTAATGAGCAATGTACGGATGTGACTTCCATCGACATCGGCATCGGTCATGATGACTAATTTTTGGTAACGAGCTTTCGATAAGTCAAAATCTCCACCAAAACCAGTTCCCATCGCTGTAAAGAGCGAACGAATTTCTTCGTTAGCTAAAATTTTATCGAGTGTTGCTTTTTCAACGTTCAAGATTTTTCCCGCGAATTGGTAAAATCGCTTTGGAAATGACGTGAACGTCCTTGTTTTTGCTGAACCACCCGCAGAGTCCCCTTCGACGATGAATAATTCAGTAATCGTTGGGTCATTGCTTGAGCAGTCTGCTAGTTTCCTGGTAAGTTTGAAATTTCTAAACCAGATTTTTTACGAGTTACTTCACGGGCACGTTTTGCAGCAAGACGTGCTTTTGAAGCTAAAAATCCCTTTTTTTCGACAATTTTACGTGCGACTTGAGGGTTTTCCATTAAGAATTTATCGAAGTGCGTCGCAAACAGACGGTCTGTAATCGTACGTGCTTCTGAGTTTCCTAATTTCGTTTTTGTTTGTCCTTCGAACTGTGGATCAGGGTGTTTGATCGAAATAACGGCTGTTAACCCTTCACGGACATCTTCACCGCTTAGTTTTTCTTCGTTTTCTTTCATCAATTTTTGACGACGCGCGTACTCATTAATCACACGTGTTAAGGCCGTCTTCATCCCTGATTCGTGAGTCCCACCTTCATAAGTGTGGATATTATTCGTGAGCTGAGAAGGTTTGTATGGTAGCCAGTAGTGTATTGCATTGCCACTTCTACTTGAATGCCATCTTGTTCACCTTCTACATAGATTGGCTCTTCGAATAACACTTGTTTTGATTTATTCAGGTGTTCTACATAGCTCTTAATCCCGCCTTCGTAGCAGAATGATTTTCTCACTGGCTCTTCTTCGCGGAAATCTGTGATTGTTAATTTTAATCCTTTATTCAAAAACGCTAATTCACGCACACGGTTGGCTAATTTATCAAATTCAAAGACTGTTGTTTCTTGGAAAATTTCAGGGTCTGGTACAAAGTATACGCTTGTACCATGTTTATCTGTTTTACCAATGATTTTTAAGTCATCTAAAACGGCACCACGTTTATAAGATTGCTCATAAATGTTGCCATCTTTAAATACTTGAACGGTTAAGTCTGTTGAAAGAGCATTAACAACAGAAGCCCCAACCCCGTGAAGACCCCCAGAAACTTTATAGCCGCCGCCGCCGAATTTACCACCGGCGTGAAGCACTGTAAATACAGTTTCTACGGCAGGACGACCTGTTTTTTCTTGAATATCGACCGGAATCCCACGTCCGTCATCGGTTACGCGAATATGGTTTTCTTTAGTGATGTCGATTTCGATATGTGTCGCAAACCCAGCCAACGCTTCGTCGATTGAGTTATCCACGATTTCCCAAACTAGGTGGTGCAACCCGGCACTACTTGTTGAACCAATATACATCCCAGGACGTTTACGAACAGCTTCGAGTCCTTCTAATACTTGAATCTGACTGGCATCATATTGCGCAGCTAATTCAGCTTTGTTTTCTTCTGTCATATGCTAATTCTCACTCTCCGTTTTTAAAATAGTTCCTTTTTCAATCGGTATTACGACTGGTTCATTAATAAATTGTTGCTTAATCCCATCCAGGCTCGTTGTCGTAATAAAGGTTTGCACCTTATTTTCAATGGCCTTAATCAGATGAGTTTGTCTATCATCATCGAGTTCGGACAGTACGTCATCTAATAGTAGAAGAGGATACTCACCCGTCGATAATTTCATCAATTCGATTTCCGCAAGCTTCAAACTGAGAACGGTCGAGCGTTGCTGTCCTTGCGAACCGTACGTTTGAACCGGAATCTCGTTCAAATAAAAAATCAAATCGTCACGGTGCGGTCCAATCAGCGTTGTGGCTTGATCCGCCTCACGAGTTTGATTCTTCTTGAATTGATCGATATAAATTTCTTTCATTTGCGAAGGGGTTAAACCATCCTCCAGCGGAATCGTTGCTTGATACGAAACCGAGAATTTCTCACGACCAAGCGATAACTGGTCATGAATCGGAATGGCTAAAGCCTCCAATTGCTTCATAAAATCGAGACGATGAAAGACGATTTTACTTGCTAACTCGCTTAACATCTCGCTTAAAACCTCTAAGTATTCGTCCGGCTGCTTTTTCTTAATCGCTTGCTGCTTCAAATACGTATTCCGTTGTTTTAAGACACGATTATATTCCACTAAATCATAGAGGTAGAGGGAACTCATTTGTCCAAGTTCCATATCCACGAATTTACGTCTATTTTGCGGAGACCCTTTGACAAGCGTGAGATTCTCTGGGGCAAATAGAATGACATTTAAGTTTCCAAGGTAAGAACTCAGTCGTTTTTGCTCCAAATAATTCACTTTCGCGATTTTTCCTTTTTTAGAAAATTGCAATTCTAAATTCGTCTTTGTCGCTGTTTTTTCAACGGTCCCTTTAATCGTCGCAAACTCTTTTTTCCATCCAATCAGTTCTTTGTCGTTTGTAGTGCGGTGGCTCTTTGTCATCGCCAAGGCATAAATCGACTCCATCAGGTTGGTTTTCCCTTGTGCATTTTCACCAATAAAAACATGCACACCGTCTGTGAACTCTAGTTGGACAGATTCATAATTACGAAAGTTTTGTAATTGTAAATTAGTCAGCTTCATGCGTCATGTGTGTTCAAATCATTTTCATCCGATTTCATTTCTTTCACAATAAAAATACCTTCTTCAGGTATTTCGACACGTGTATTCGGATATAATTTTCTACCACGTCGATTTTCTAACTCTCCATCTACAAAAACGGTATATTCTTGCAGGTACCATTTTGCTTGTCCGCCCGTTGTAATGACGTCAATATGTTTTTAAAAATTGCCCTAATGTAATGTACTCATCAGAGATCGATACGATAGTTGTCATGAACTTCCTCTTTTCTAATGGATATTGGTGAGAACTCCATTAAACTCATGCATGCTCACATATTTTTTAAGTAGAATAACTCTACAATATTATACAATTTTTACACGCTTTTTCGCAAAGAAATTGCAAAAATTTAGGGGGTTATTTCAATTTTTAGTCAAAAATCAACAAAAAAAGCCTAAAAAAACAAAAAAACAAAATTTAAAGGGGATTTTTTTCAAAAATTTGAAAGTTTTGGCCCAAAAAAATTACCCCCAAAATCACACTGCCCAAAAATTCACTTATAAGTGAATTTCGGGAAAAATGCAAAAAAATAGAGTTGAAAATAAAAATCGAGCCTTCAAAATGAAAGCTCGAGTGAGAGTGTTAATTCTATGATTACCCGTTGAATGTACGAACAGGTGTCACTAATTGAATGAAGCTATGTGGAATACCAGAGTGGTCTTCTTTTTAGTTTCAATGTGAATGGACGGTTTTGCTTCTAAGAAGTTGATGACCGCTTCTGAAGAACCGAATAATTTCAACGCTTCTTTTAAGTAGTCTGGGTTGAATGAAATTTCAAGTGGAGCTCCTTCGAAGTTTTCCACAGCGATTTCTTCTTCAACCGTACCCACTTCAGGAGATTTCCCTGTTAATAGAATACGTTCTGGAGAAAGTGTTAATGTCGCAATATTGTTTTTATCCGTATGTGACATTAATGAAGCACGTTCTACAGCTGCTACCAATTCGCTGGCAACGACTGTAATCGAAGTGTTCGCTCCGTCGTTAATTAAACGGTCTGTATCAGGATACATTCCTTCTAATAAACGAGAGTAGAATGATAATGTTTCTGTTTGGAACAAGATTTGATTATCTGTAATCGCAAAATCGATTGTTTCTAATCCATCGATGATACGAGATAATTCTAATAATGTTTTACCAGGTAATGTCATTTCAAAAGTCAATGCATCACTTCCAGCTGGCATTTGTAGTGGAATGATTCGTTGGCTTAAACGGTGAGAGTCTGTTGCGACTGCTTTTAATTGGTTGTCTTTAATCACCATATGAATCCCTGTTAAGATTGGACGAGATTCTGCAGTTGAAACGGCAACGGCAGTTTGTACAATCACTTGTCTAAATAATGGAACAGGAATAGTGATGACATGATTTTTTTCGATTTCTGGTAATTGTGGATAATCTACTGCTGATAATCCATTTAATGTAAATGATGCATTACCTGCTGTAATCGTTGCTTGTAATTGATCATTGGTTTCAAGTGTGAATACATTTAAAGGTAATTTTTTTAACGATTTCTCCAAAGAAACGAGCAGGAAGAACGATGCTACCTGGTTCTTGGACTGTTAATTGTAATTCTTCGTCTTCGATTGGTAAGAATACTTCGATAGAAACTTCTGAATCACTACCTGTTAATGTTAATCCTTCTTCACTTGCAACTAATTTAATCCCTGTCAAAATCGGAATTGTTGTTTTTGATGGGATTGCACGTTGCACATCTACAAGATTTTTTAAGAACCCTTGTCTGTTTACTGAAAATTTCATAACTGCCTCCTTTAGGGTGTGCTTTTATATTTAATTTATTTATTAATAAAATAGTAATAGTAGTAGGGCCTGTGTATATTGTGGAAAAGTCCATTTTCCTTATAACAGAGACCATTTTTATTTGTGGATAACCATTGTGGAAAACTCCACCATTTTATGGCAATTATCCACAGCTTAATAACCGAGCGAATGCTTGATTTCATTAATCACGCGAATCGTTTCTGGATCATCTTTGGCTTCTTGGCTAATTTTTTCATAGGCGTGAATAACCGTTGAGTGGTCACGACCAAAATCAGCACCAATCTTTTGAAGAGAAACACGTGTTAATTCACGAGAAAGATACATCGCGATTTGACGCGGTTGAACCATTGTCTTCGTTCTTTTCTTTCCTTTAATATCTTCTACTGTAATATTGTAGTATTTCGCAACGGCGCTTTGGATATCATGAACGGTAAGAAGTTTCTCGTCGCCTCCAGGAAGGAACGATTGCAACGCTTCTGCAGCCAAGTCTGTTGAAATATCTTGCCCGACCATAACGGAGTATGCTTGAAGACGCATAAGGGCTCCTTCTAATTCACGGACGTTTGATTGAATATGGCCTGCGACATAACTCAACACTTCAATAGGAATATTAAATCCAAGCGATTGTGCTTTATTTTGTAAAATCGCAATACGCGTTTCTAAGTCTGGTGGCGTAATATCTACAGATAAACCAGATACGAAACGAGATACGAGACGTTCTTGTAATTCTTTAATTTCCGTTGGTTGACGGTCACTTGTTAATACGATTTGTTTTTGGTTATTGAAAAGCGCATTAAATGTATGGAAGAACTCTTCTTGAGTCGCTTCTTTTTTCGCTAAGAATTGAATATCATCGACTAGTAAGATATCCACATTACGGTAACGATTGCGGAATTCTTGCGGTGTCTTTGATCCAATCGAAGCAATCATTTCATTCATAAACTCTTCACTCGTCACGTATTTGACACGTGCGTTTGGATGGCTCTTCTTATATTTATTCCCAATCGCTTGCATTAAATGAGTTTTTCCAAGTCCTACACCTCCATAGAAGAAAAGAGGGTTGTAGGTATTACCAGGATTATCCGCAACGTAATGCGTGGCAGCCGTAGCCATTTGATTTCCTTTTCCCAATAATGAAAGTTTCAAATGTATATTTAGGATTCAAATGCGAGTCTTCCTCAATGGCAACCATTGTTGGAGTTTCAGGAATATTTGGTTGAATTTCTTCGATTCCTTGGTGGAATGGAGTGGTTTACTTGCGCTTCATCTTCTGAATCAATAAAACGTGGTTCAAAACGATTGTCTAAAAGTAATCGTATCCACTCCATAATGTCTCTGATGAGGTTATCTTGCCAATATCTCGCAAATGTCTTAGAAGGCACTTTAATATAGAGAATATTTTGTTCAATTCGAATCGGTTCAGCTGGTTTAATCCAGTGATTAAAGGTAAATTCGAATTTGTTTTTTTCAAAGTGTTCTAATAATAGTTTCCAAAAATTCTTGGATGGAATTCATAAATGCACCTCCTTATATCGTTTTCAAGATTCTAATCCATTTAACAGTGTACCATCTTTCCAAAAAGTTTTCCACAATCGGATGGAGAAAATCACAAAAAAAGACAACTTTTGATAACTTTATCCACAAAACGGTGGATAAGTCAGAGAAAAAGTGGATATTCACAGAGATACGCACATAAAAAAATAGCAGTTATAAACAATAAAGAAAGTTGATATGAAAAGGATTTTAATAGAGTTATCCACCATTGTGTATAATTTTTTGTAAACAGATTGTTATTTTTGTGGATAAATTGTTTATAAGTATGTGGAAATAGTCTTTTATGCAAAAAGCTATCCACCATCGATGTGAATAACTAAAAAATAGAACAAAATAGACAGTTATTTGTAGAAATTTTTAGAGGGATTATGTTATGATACTTCAGTAATTTAGTGATTAGATAGTTTATATTGACAAGTAAACATTTTTATATTTATAATGTACTAGACTGTCTAGGGAGACTAGATATTTCATTTACAGTAGGAGGTGCACACGAATGAAAAGAACATATCAACCAAGCAAACGCAAACGTCAAAAAGTTCACGGATTCCGTAAACGTATGAGCACAAAAAATGGCCGTAGAGTATTAGCAAGCAGACGCCGTAAAGGTAGAAAAAGTTTTAGCAGCTTAGATCACTGAACGTCTCAGTGGTCTTTTTAAAAACCATTTGAGTGACTGGAGAGATTCAAGTAGATGAAAAAAATCATTTTCGAGTAAAGAAAGACCGCGAATTTCAAAAAGGTATTTCATAAAGGCAAAATCGACAGCGAACCGTCAATTCGTTATTTATCAATATAATAAGGAAGGACAATCCCATTTTCGTGTGGGAATCTCTGTCAGCAAAAAGCTTGGAAATGCGGTCACACGTAATCGTCTAAAGAGAAGAATCCGTCATATTTTAATGGAATTGGACGACCAATTGGCGCAAGATGTAGATTTTATCGTCATTGCTCGTCAACCCATCGTACAAATGTCTTATCAAGAAATGAAAAGCAGTATGATGCATGTTTTAAAATTAGCTACTTTATTACCTAAAAATTAAGATTCCTATTAAAAGAAGGAATCATTGAAAATTAAATATTCTAAAAGGTGGGACTTTTCATTGAAGAAAAAGCCAATTGATTTTTATCATTAGCAGTTTTAACTTTATTTTTTTAGCGGCCTGTGGAACTTCTCCAATTACGGAGTCTAGTACAGGATTTTGGGATCGAATTGTTCTCTATAATTTATCTCAATTTATCATCTGGTTATCAAACCTATTAGGTGGAAGTTACGGTTTAGGGATTATCGTCTTTACGATTATTACTCGTTTAATTATGATTCCTTTAATGCACTTCCAATACAAAAGTACGCGTAAACAAGCGATTCTTCAACCAGAAATTAAAGCTTTACGTGAGAAGTATTCAGCACGTGACCGTGCAACGCAAGAAATGCTTCAAGCTGAAATGAATGCTTTATATGAGCGTGAAGGGATTAACCAATACGCTGGATGTTTACCAACATTAATTCAATTGCCAGTCATGATGGCATTGTATCAAGCAATTAGCCGTACAGATGTATTGAAAACAGGTCATTTCTTATGGTTCCAATTAGACCAACCAGACCCATACTTCATCTTACCAGTCTTAGCTGCGGTAACTACATTCATCACAACATGGTTAACAATGAAAATGCAAGATACTGGTGGCGCTGGTAAAGTAATGATGTACGTAATGCCAGTAATGATCCTATTAATGTCTCTTGGGTTATCAAGTGCGTTATCACTCTACTGGGTAGTCGGAAACGTATTTATGGTAGGCCAAACATTACTATTAAATAATCCATTTAAATTCCAAGAAGAGCAAAAAGCGATTATCGCTGAGAAAAAACGTCGTGCAAGAGCGCTTGAAAAAGCGAAGAGAAGACACGGAAAATAATTCTTATAGAGCTCTTGTTGAAATGTCTCAATCATGAGATAATAACAATGATTTTTATAGAGTAGGAGAGTTTACGATGACAAATACAATTAAAGTAAGTGACGTTTCAGTAGAAAAAGCAATTCAAAAAGGATTACGTCAGTTAGGATTATCGCAAGACCAAGTGTTTGTGGAAATCATTTCTGAAGGTAAAAAAGGATTGTTTGGCTTCGGTCAAAAAAATGCTGAAGTGGAATTAACACCAGTTGCTACAATGGTTAACGAAGAAGTAGTAGAAGAAGTTTCTGAAAGCCTGTTGTTGAAGCAGCCCAAGAAAGTAACTGTTGAAACAGTAGAAACTGTGGAAGTTCCTGAAGAAGACTTCGATGAAGATGATTTCGAAGACGAAGAAGCAGGAGACGTAGATTACGAAGAAACAGTTGACCAATTAGAAGAAGCTGCTCGTGTTACAAAAGAATACTTAGAAGGCATCGCTAAAACGTACGGCGCTGAAGCAACAGTAACGGTTGAAGCACGTCGTGACCGCATGACTTTCGTATTCGACACAGACAAACAAGGTCTTTTTAATCGGAAAACATGGTAAAAATCTTGAATGCTTTTACAAGTACTTGCGCAAGTATCTGTACACCGCTTCATTAAAGGACGTATTTCAGTTCAAGTGGATGTTGGTGATTACCGTCAACGTCGTAGTGAAACATTACAACAAATTGCGGAAAGAACAGCTCGTAAAGTATTAAAAACAAAACAACCTGTTTACTTAGAACCACTTCCAGCGTATGAAAGAAAACAAATTCACGCTGCGTTAAGTAAAAAAATAAACGCATCTCAACTCACTCAGAAGGTAAAGAACCACATCGTTACCTCGTAGTTGAAATCGCAGAATAGAAAAATGAAAGCTTATGACCGTTTCGGTCATAAGCTTTTTTTGTGCTTTAAAAATCGACATTTAAAAGATAATGGCTAAAATGATTATTATATCAATCATTTTTGATGAAAGATTTTTGGAACGAAAATATTTTTCATGCTTACAAAATACGATATATAAAAATAATATATAAAAATCATTTTTCAATCAGAAAGAAAGAAAAAAATCCCACAAAAATTCTACATAATTAAAGTTTTTCTATTGGATATATCGAAAAATAAAGGTATAATAATTATGATATAGGAGTCATAATTTTAATAAAAGAAAGGAGATATTATGGATATTCAAATTTTTTTGTGAATCGAAGAAAAGAACTAGGTTTATCTCAAATTGAATTGAGTGAGGGTATTTGTACACAAGCTACATTGAGTCGATTCGAAAATCACGGTCAAATTCCTTCAATGAAAATATTGACCTTGCTTTGCAAAAAGTTGCAAATGGACGTAGGGGAGTTATTTCCATCTGTAGCGATTAAAGACTCAGTGTTAAATAAGAAAACTTGATAAAAATCGAATCAATATTGTAAGTATGGATTATGAAGAAGCAGAAGAACTCATTAAAAGTATTAACGTCTCACATTTAACAACGCAACAAGAGTGGCGATATCTATACTTTAAAAGGGTTCACGCAAACCTTAATGAAGAAAGATGATGCCGACAGTTTCTTCTATTTTAATCAATTATTAGCGGATCATTCAGACGTAGATAATAAGTATATCTTTTTAGCCTATACCGGAATTGGCCTTATTTATATGAATCAAGCCGATTACGATAAGGCAGAGTACTTCTTTGAAAAAGCTATTCACCAAATTGATTCGTATACCATCGAGTCTGTAGAAGATGTTTGTCGTGTCCTAACAGTCCTATATTACGCAGCAACATTTTATGCGACGATTAAGGAATACGATACAAGTGATGTATTATTACGTCGAGGAGTAACGATTTGTGGGGAAAATCATATTACTTACTATTTAGCACGTATTAAATATTTACTTGCAGAAAATGCATTTGTGAATGAAATGGATCAAGAAGAAGTTAAAGAATTAATAAGAGACGCTGCCGCATTTGCCAGACTGAATAAAAATACTGTATTATTAGAAAAGATAAAAGTATTTGAAGACCGTGTGGCGAAAGGAGAATAGATATGTCTATTCGTCTCAAAAAAGAAGATTTCCTTAAAAAAGAAAAGCTAGAAGTTCCTGAAAACCTTAAAAGAGGAACTCGTGAGTGATGAGTATGATTTAGATAGTTTTGGAGATGCGTTTATTATGATGCCAAAAATGGAAGAAGATAAACGTCAACAAAACCTTGAAAAGAACATCAAAAAGGAATGGCTAGAGGATTTCGAAAACTAGTTTCTACTATAATATAGTAAACAAATTCAAAAAGAAGACTTGGGTGAGTTCGCCGAGGTCTTCTTTTTGTGTTTTTAAAAACGTTGACGTAAACAATTTTTTGAAGTTTTTTCATAAAAAAATTCTTACTAAAAAGGCGTCATTTTTAGTTGAAATCA
>BNJS01001885.1_pt1 | contig 79044 bp, 93 predicted proteins | sample 8540461 | NCBI WGS metagenome assembly BNJS01 (sample SAMD00202454, study PRJDB9452) | human saliva metagenome | isolation source: human saliva | place: Japan
AGTGTTTATCACTAAGAAAGTAGTTTCGCTGATTTACTTCAAACCTGTTGTGAGGTAAGTTAACGATGCCTTAACCACGCTGTTTGCTGAGCTTGACTCCGGGCAGTGTGGCTATTTTTTTGCAATGGTGAAAGGAAGCAAGTCATGACAAATCACATTGTATTATTTGAACCTCAGATTCCACAAAATACAGGCAATATCGCGCGTACTTGCGCTGCGACTAATTCTCCCCTCCACATCATCAAGCCCATGGGATTTCCTATTGACGACCGCAAGATGAAGCGTGCGGGATTGGATTATTGGGATAAGCTAGAGATTTATTTTTACGACAGTTTGGAAGATTTTATGTCTCAGATGAAGGGAAAACTCTATCTGATCTCAAAATTTGCTGCGAAAGTGTATTCTGAGGTGGATTTATCGACTAACGAAGACCATTATTTTCTCTTTGGACGCGAAGACAAGGGCTTACCTGAGGACTTTATGCGAGAACATCCTGAGAAAGCTCTCCGTATTCCTATGAATGATGAACATGTCCGCAGTCTCAATGTGTCTAATACCGTTTGCATGATTGTCTATGAGGCTCTCCGCCAGCAGAACTTTGCAGGTCTTGAGCTTGTTCATACCTATGAAGCAGATAAATTGAAATAAAAAATGAAAATGAACAAAATGCTTGCGCTTGCAAGCGTTTTTTGTTATGATAAAAGAGTCTTCAGGGCAGGGTGTGATTCCCGACCGGCGGTAAATTTGACTATCTATTTTAGCTTTCTCGTCGTTGTCTTGTCTCGATATACTTTAAGTATTATCTTCGACTGCGACGCCTAGATAAATCTAAAATATCTTAGCCAAATAAGTCCGCGAGCGCAAGCTGATGTGGTGAGATTCCACAACCGACAGTATAGTCTGGATGGGAGAAGACGAAAGAATAGCTTTGTCTGTTCTGATAGATTTATAGCTAGATTGTAACCGCTTGCTTTTATTTTCTTTAATAGAGCGAGAGGGAACTTTTGGGATATAAAAAGTGAGAATAGATAGAGGAATCCTTTCTAACTTCTTCTGATTTTATAGAAAATTGGAGGAACCTGTTATGACAAACACACGTCGACTTTCGACCATTGCAATTCTATCAGCCATTTCATTTGTGCTGATGTACTTTGACTTTCCGCTTTTACCAGCGGCATCCTTCCTCAAGATCGAATTTAGTGTCTTGCCAGTCCTTGTGGGTCTGGTGGTCATGGATTTGCCTGCTGCTCTAGGAGTTCTCTTGCTTCGCTCACTCTTGAAATTGCTTCTTAACAGCCAGGGAGTGAATACTTACATTGGTTTACCAATGAATATCGTAGCTTTGGGAGTTTTTGTCATCGTCTTTGCTTTGATTTGGAAAAAGGAACGGACAACCCTTCGTTTCCTACTAGGCTCTCTAGCTGGGACTATTGGTTTAACCGTGGCTATGTTGGTTCTCAATTATGTTTATGCTGTTCCTTTGTACGCTAAGTTTGCTAACTTTGATATTGGAAAAATTTTGGGACTTTCCAACTACCTAATGACCATGGTATTGCCTTTTAATTTGATTGAAGGTGTAATCTTTTCCGCTTCATTCTGGTTGTTGTATGTCCTCTTGAAACCAACCTTAAAACATTATGAAAGATAAACAAACATTTTTAATGAAGGGCAGTTTTGCCCTTTTACTTTTCGTTATTCTTGGCTATATGGTCAAATTTTACCCTGAAATGTTGGTCGGTTTTGATCAACCGATTCAGACTGCCATTCGAGGAGACTTACCAGATTATTTGACTATTCTTTTCAGGGCCCTCACACGCCTGATTGATATCCCAGTGATTATCACTTGGGTTGTCATTACAGCTTTTGTCTTTTATCGTAAGCGATGGAAGATAGAAAGTTTCTTCATGCTAGGAAATCTGGCTTTGGCAGGTCTTTTAATCGTGACCTTTAAAAATATCTACCAGCGCCCACGACCATATATCTTACACTTGGTAGAGGAGAAGGGATTTTCTTTTCCAAGTGGGCATTCTCTGGCTGTGACCTTGATGGTAGGCACTCTTATTGTTATTCTTAGTCAGCGGATTAAAGATCCAGTCTGGAGAAAAATCGTGCAAATCGTCCTTGTTCTCTACCTAGTCAGTGTACTGGTATCGAGGGTCTATCTGGGAGTTCACTATCCATCAGACGTTCTTGCCAGTCTCTGTGTGGGCTTGGGAGTCTTGTTTATCGAGTTTCCCCTTCTATGACAAGCTCCGCTTCCAATGGCGATTTAAAGGCAAGCAGAAGTGAGATAGGTCTTGCAAGAATGGTAAAAATCTGATAAACTAAGTAGTAATTGAATAGGAATCCGCAAGACTAGTAACTCAAGGGAAGTATATCAGGGAGGAGGGCCGTGACTGCAAGCTCTCTATATGAAAGCTGGGTGAATTCACTTGCTCATGGATTTAGAAATGAAGGTCTGACTTGTCAGATGAAAACGGATGGTACCGCGTGTCAACGCTCCGAGTGGAGTCTTTGGCATGTGGTTTTCTTTTTATCTACGAGAGACTGATGGAGGAATTATGTCAACTATTGAAGAACAATTAAAAGCGCTTCGTGAAGAAACGCTGGCAAGCTTGAAGCAGATTTCTGCTGAAAATGAAAAAGAGATGCAAGATTTGCGTGTTTCTGTCTTAGGGAAAAAGGGTTCGCTTACTGAAATCCTCAAAGGAATGAAAGATGTCTCTGCTGAGATGCGTCCAATTATCGGGAAACACGTCAATGAAGCTCGTGATGTCTTGACAGCTGCTTTTGAAGAAATAGCTAAACTCTTGGAAGAAAAGAAAGTTGCAGCTCAACTTGCTAGCGAGAGTATCGATGTGACGCTTCCAGGTCGTCCAGTTGCAACTGGTCACCGCCACGTTTGACACAAACCAGTGAAGAAATCGAAGATATTTTCATTGGTATGGGGTACCAAGTCGTGGATGGTTTTGAGGTGGAGCAAGACTATTATAACTTCGAACGTATGAATCTCCCCAAAGACCACCCAGCCCGTGATATGCAGGACACTTTCTACATCACAGAAGAAATCTTGCTCCGTACTCATACATCTCCTGTGCAGGCGCGTGCCATGGATGCCCATGATTTCTCTAAAGGTCCTTTGAAAATGATCTCGCCAGGTCGTGTGTTCCGTCGTGATACAGACGATGCGACCCACAGTCACCAGTTCCACCAAATCGAAGGCTTGGTTGTTGGGAAAAATATCTCTATGGCTGACCTTCAAGGAACCCTTCAGTTGATTGTGCAAAAGATGTTCGGTGAAGAGCGTCAGATCCGTCTGCGTCCATCTTACTTCCCATTCACAGAGCCATCTGTTGAGGTGGATGTTTCTTGCTTCAAGTGTGGTGGAGAAGGCTGTAATGTATGTAAAAAAACAGGATGGATCGAAATTATGGGTGCCGGTATGGTTCACCCACGTGTGCTTGAGATGAGTGGTATCGATGCGACTGTTTACTCTGGATTTGCCTTTGGTCTTGGACAAGAACGTGTAGCTATGCTCCGTTACGGAATCAACGATATCCGTGGATTCTACCAAGGAGATGTCCGCTTCTCAGAACAGTTTAAATAATGATTAGAAAAGTAGAAATGGCAGATGTTGAGGTGTTGGCTAAAATAGCCAAACAAACCTTTCGTGAAACATTTGCGCATGATAATACGGAAGAGCAGTTACAGGAATACTTTGAAGAGGCTTATAGTCTGAGAGTTTTGTCAACTGAGTTGGAAAATCCTGACTCTGAAACCTATTTCATTATGCATGAAGAGGAGATAGCTGGTTTTCTCAAAGTCAACTGGGGAAGTGCTCAGACTGAGAGAGAATTAGAGGATGCTTTTGAAATTCAACGTCTCTATGTGCTACAAAGATACCAAGGATTTGGACTTGGTAAGCAACTGTTTGAATTCGCTCTTGAACTTGCTACAAAAAATAGTTTTTCTTGGGCTTGGCTAGGTGTTTGGGAGCATAATACAAAAGCTCAAGCATTTTATAATCGATATGGTTTTGAAAAATTTAGCCAACATCATTTTATGGTTGGTCAAAAAGTAGATACAGATTGGTTACTGAGAAAGAAATTAAGGTAAGAAGATGATTCTTCTATTGAAATGATAGGAAAGGAAAAGAACTAGAGTGGCAACTGTCATTCTGGAAAACTAAATTATGCTTGTATCTTATAAATGGTTAAAAGAATTGGTGGACATTGATGTGCCATCACAAGAGTTGGCTGAAAAAATGTCAACTACAGGGATCGAGGTAGAAGGTGTCGAATCACCTGCTGCTGGTCTCTCAAAAATTGTTGTCGGTGAGGTCTTGTCTTGTGAAGATGTGCCAGAAACTCACCTCCATGTTTGTCAGGTTAACGTTGGCGAAGAAGAAGCTCGTCAAATCGTCTGTGGTGCCCCAAATGTGCGTGCTGGCATCAAGATTATGGTGGCTCTTCCAGGAGCTCGCATCGCTGACAACTACAAAATCAAAAAAGGAAAAATCCGCGGTCTTGAGTCACTTGGGATGATCTGTTCACTTGGTGAATTGGGAATTTCTGACTCAGTTGTGCCTAAGGAATTCGCAGATGGCATCCAAATCTTGCCAGAAAATGCCGTTCCAGGTGAGGAAGTCTTCTCATATCTAGACTTGGATGATGAAATCATCGAACTTTCAATCACACCCAACCGTGCGGATGCCCTTTCTATGCGTGGAGTAGCTCATGAAGTGGCAGCTATCTATGATAAGGTAGTCAACTTTAAAGAATTTACTCTAGCAGAAACTAATGAAGCTGCGGCAGATGCCCTTTCTGTAGGTATTGAGACAGACAAGGCGCCTTACTATGCCGCTCGTATCTTGGATAATGTGACCATCGCACCAAGTCCACAATGGTTGCAAAATCTTCTTATGAATGAAGGAATCCGCCCAATCAATAACGTAGTGGACGTGACCAACTACATCCTTCTCTACTTTGGTCAACCTATGCATGCCTTTGACTTGGATACCTTTGAAGGGACTGACATCCGTGTGCGTGAAGCGCGTGCTGGTGAAAAATTGGTGACTTTAGATGGTGAAGAACGTGACTTGGAAACAAATGACCTAGTCATCACTGTCGCTGACAAGCCAGTAGCCCTTGCAGGTGTTATGGGTGGTCAAGCAACAGAAATCTCTGAAAACTCTAGTCGTGTCGTCCTTGAAGCTGCAGTCTTCAATGGAAAATCTATCCGCAAGACTAGTGGTCGCCTCAACCTTCGTTCTGAGTCATCTTCTCGCTTTGAAAAAGGCATTAATGTGACAACAGTTAATGAAGCCCTTGATGCGGCAGCTAGCATGATTGCAGAACTTGCAGGTGCGACGGTGCGTAAGGGTATCGTTTCAGCGGGTGAGCTTGATACCTCTGATGTGGAAGTTTCTTCAACTCTTGCAGACATTAACCGTGTCCTCGGAACTGAGCTTTCATACGCTGATGTAGAAGATGTCTTCCGTCGTCTTGGCTTTGGCCTTTCTGGAAATGCAGATAGCTTTACAGTCAGCGTCCCACGTCGTCGTTGGGATATCGCTATCGAGGCAGACCTCTTTGAAGAAATCGCTCGTATCTATGGATATGACCGCTTGCCAACCAGTCTTCCAAAAGATGACGGTACAGCTGGTGAATTGACTGCGACACAAAAACTTCGCCGTCAAATTCGTACCATTGCTGAAGGAGCAGGTTTGACAGAAATCATTACCTATGCTCTGACAACTCCTGAAAAAGCAGTAGAGTTTACAGCTCAACCAAGTAACCTTACAGAACTCATGTGGCCAATGACAGTGGACCGTTCTGTCCTCCGTCAAAATATGATTTCTGGTATCCTTGATACGGTGGCTTATAACGTAGCTCGTAAGAATAAAAACTTGGCCCTTTATGAGATTGGAAAAGTCTTTGAACAAACTGGCAATCCAAAAGAAGAACTTCCAAATGAGATTAATAGCTTCGCCTTTGCCTTGACAGGCTTGGTTGCTGAAAAAGATTTCCAAACAGCAGCAGTTCCAGTTGATTTCTTCTATGCTAAAGGAATCCTTGAAGCAGTATTTACTCGCTTGGGACTAGAAGTGACCTATACAGCAACATCTGAAATTGCTAGCCTTCATCCAGGTCGTACAGCAGTCATTTCACTAGGTGACCAAGTTCTTGGTTTCCTTGGCCAAGTGCATCCAGTCACTGCTAAGGCTTACGATATTCCAGAAACGTATGTAGCTGAGCTTAACCTTTCAGCCATCGAAGCTGCGCTTCAACCTGCTAATCCATTTGTAGAAATTACTAAATTCCCAGCAGTCAGCCGTGACGTTGCCCTTCTCCTCAAGGCAGAAGTGACTCACCAAGAAGTTGTGGACGCTATCCAAGCTGCCGGCGTGAAACGTTTGACAGATATCAAACTCTTTGACGTCTTCTCAGGCGAAAAATTGGGACTTGGTATGAAGTCAATGGCTTATAGCTTGACTTTCCAAAATCCAGAAGACAGCTTAACGGATGAAGAAGTCGCACGCTATATGGAAAAAATCCAAGCATCACTTGAAGAAAAAGTCAATGCAGAAGTGCGTTAAAGTATCAATCCATCCTTCGGGGTGGATTTTTGCTTTTCAAATAACAATTCAGGATCAAAAATAGACAGTTGAGGAACAGAGAAGATAAATTGGAGTTTACCAGTGTATAATGTACTCATAACTCAAAGTACCCTAAGTACCCTAAGATTTTTTACTAAAATGAGGATGATGAAAATGGACGGAAAGTATTGTAAAGGCTATCAAAAAGGAGTATAATGAGTGCAAGACATTTCGGAGGTGAAAGATGCTAGAAGTAAGAAGTCTAGAGAAAAGTTTTGGCTCCAAGCAAGTTTTGTTTGGTATTGACTTTCAAGCGCGACCAGGTCGTATTTTGGGATTAGTCGGAAAAAATGGTGCTGGGAAGACAACGATTTTCCACAGTATTTTGAAGTTTTTAGAATATCAAGGAGAAATCAGTCTAGATGATCAGGATATTCGTCAGGAGACCTACGCTCGGATTGGCTATCTTCCTGAAGAACGCAGTCTCATGCCTAAATTGACAGTCCTTGAACAAGTTCGTTACTTGGCGACTCTAAAAGGTATGGATGCTAAGGAAATCAAGGAAAAACTCCCTCAATGGATGAAGAGGTTGGAAGTGAAAGGAAAGCTGACAGATAAAATTAAGAGTCTGTCAAAAGGAAATCAGCAGAAGATTCAGCTCATTATTACTCTGATTCATGAGCCAGACTTGATTATCTTGGATGAGCCTTTCAGTGGTTTGGACCCAGTCAATACAGAATTGCTCAAACAAGTCATTTTTCAAGAAAAAGAGCGCGGAGCAACTATTATCTTTTCTGACCATGTCATGACCAACGTTGAGGAACTTTGTGACGATATTCTCATGATTCGAGATGGCCGTGTGGTCTTGCATGGACCAGTACAAGATGTCCGCAATCAATACGGGAAAACACGTCTCTTTGTTTCAAGTGAACGAAGCAAGGAAGAATTGGAAAACCTTCCTCATGTCAAACAGGTGAGCTTGACCAAACAAGGCAGTTGGAAATTGATTTTGGAGGATGAGAGCGCTGGAAGGGAACTCTTCCCAATCTTGACTCAGGGGCAATATATCGCAACCTTTGACCAGCAAGCGCCAACAATCGATGAAATCTTTAAACTAGAATCAGGGGTGGAAGTATGAGAAATATGTGGGTTGTAATCAAGGAAACCTATCTTCGACATGTCAAATCGTGGAGTTTCTTCTTTATGGTGATTTCGCCGTTCCTCTTTTTAGGAATCTCTGTAGGAATTGCCTATCTCCAAGGCTCTTCTATGGCTAAAAATGATAAAGTGGCAGTAGTGACAACAGTGCCATCTGTAGCAGAAGGACTGAAGAATGTAAATGGTGTTAACTTTGACTATAAAGACGAAGCAAGTGCCAAAGAAGCGATTGAAGATGAAAAATTAAAAGGTTATCTGACTATTGACCAAGAAGATAGTGTTCTAAAGGCAGTTTATCATGGCGAAACATCGCTTGAAAATGGAATTAAATTTGCAGTTACGGGTACACTCAATGAACTGCAAGATCAACTCAATCGTTCGGCAGCCAATTTGTCACAAGAACAGGAAAAACGCTTGGAACAAACAGTTAACTTTACGGAGAAAATTGATGAATCCAAGGAAAATAAAAAAATGATTCAAACCTTTGCGGCCGCAGGGCTTGGTTTATTCCTTTATATGATTTTGATTACCTATGCTAGTGTCACTGCTCAGGAAGTGGCTAGCGAGAAAGGAACCAAAATTATGGAGGTGGTCTTCTCTAGTATCCGAGCTAGTCATTATTTCTACGCTCGCATGCTGGCTCTGCTTCTTGTGATTTTGACCCATATTGGCATTTACGTCGTGGGTGGACTTGCTGCCATTCTTCTCTTTAAAGACCTACCAATCTTGGCACAATCTGGTATTTTAAACCATATAGGAGAGGCTTTCTCGCTCAACACCTTATTGTTTGTCTTGGTTAGCCTCTTTATGTACGTTGTTTTAGCAGCCTTCCTAGGTTCTATGGTTTCTCGTCCTGAGGACTCAGGAAAAGCCTTGTCGCCTTTGATGATTTTGATTATGGGTGGTTTTTTTGGAGTGACAGCTCTAGGTGCAGCTGGTGACAATCTCATCTTGAAGATTGGTTCTTATATTCCCTTTATTTCGACCTTCTTTATGCCATTTAGAACCATTAATGGCTATGCAGGGGGAGTAGAAGCATGGATTTCGCTTGCTATTACAGTGATTTTTGCAGTGGTAGCAACCGGATTTATCGGACGCATGTATGCCAGCCTCGTTCTGCAAACAGATGATTTAGGTCCTTGGAAAACCTTTAAACGTGCCTTATCTTATAAATAGAAGAGCCTCGCGAAAGCGAGGTTTTTTAGAGATAAAAAGAGTGGAATTCAGAAAAATATTTTTCATATCTATTGACTTTTAGGGGTGAAATTTGGTATTATAGTAGGCGGTATTGTTTACCCCATTTGAAAGGCCCCGGAACCTTCCAAATACTTTTCGATGGGAAGGAACACCCATCACCGTAAACAAAAATCGAACTATATATAGGAGAAATCATGAACAAAACAACATTTATGGCTAAACCAGGCCAAGTTGAACGTAAATGGTACGTAGTTGACGCAACTGATGTACCACTTGGACGTCTTTCTGCAGTAGTTGCTAGCGTACTTCGCGGAAAAAACAAACCAACATTTACACCACACACTGATACAGGTGACTTCGTAATCGTTATCAATGCTGAAAAAGTTAAATTGACTGGTAAAAAAGCAACTGATAAAATCTACTACACTCACTCAAACCACCCAGGTGGATTGAAACAAATCTCTGCAGGTGAACTTCGTTCTAAAAATGCAGTACGTTTGATCGAGAAATCAGTTAAAGGTATGCTTCCACACAATACTCTTGGACGCGCTCAAGGTATGAAGTTGAAAGTATTTGTTGGAGCTGAGCACACTCACGCTGCACAACAACCAGAAGTTCTTGATATTTCAGGACTTATCTAAGGAAAGGAACAATAAAGTATGTCACAAGCACAATATGCAGGTACTGGACGTCGTAAAAACGCTGTTGCACGCGTTCGCCTTGTTCCAGGAACTGGTAAAATCACTGTTAACAAAAAAGATGTTGAAGAGTACATCCCACACGCTGACCTTCGTCTTGTCATCAACCAACCATTCGCAGTTACTTCAACTGTAGGTTCATACGACGTTTTCGTTAACGTTGTAGGTGGTGGATACGCTGGTCAATCAGGAGCTATCCGTCACGGTATCGCTCGTGCGCTTCTTCAAGTAGACCCAGACTTCCGCGATTCATTGAAACGCGCAGGACTTCTTACACGTGACTCACGTAAAGTTGAACGTAAGAAACCAGGTCTTAAGAAAGCTCGTAAAGCATCACAATTCTCAAAACGTTAATCAATACGATTATATCAACGTTTCAAAGCACTCAAAAGTTTACCTTATGGGTGCTTTTTTTGTGTTTTTTTGAAAAGTTCACCTTAAAGTTTACCTTATTTTTACCTTATTGTTTTAGAGACTTTAAGGCAAATTCACCGACTGCCATAGGAACTACATTAGAAGTATTGACATAAATCTGTGTTGTACCTGTGTCGCTATGTGTTAGAGCTTCAGAAATAGCTTCTAAGCTCATTCCTGCTTGTTTAGCAAGTGTTGCTCCTGTATGTCGCAGTTTATGAGGTGTAGCATGTGTCAGCTCTTTATGTCGCTTTCTAATACTTTTCATTTTGTTGTTTAGATAGTCAGCATGTAAAGGCTTATTGATGTTTCCTTTTGTGTCGATATATGTAAAAATAAATTGTTCTGGATTACTGATGATGCCAAATTTTGCCAGTTCATATTTTTGTTGTTCTTTCCAAGAGGTAAGGAGTTGAAGTAAGTCATTAGAAATAGAGAAAATAGTTTTCTTATTTCCCTTAGTAGATTTCACTTGTCCATATCTATCTAAAGCTTGAATTAGCTGAACCTGTGATTTTGAAAAATCGATATGTTTCCATTGAAGAGCATAGGTTTCAGATTTTCTATCGCCTAAGAAAAAAGTGAGATAAAATAGGACATAATCTTTAAGGGTTATTTTATCATTCTCTAAATCTTCTTGAAATGCTGAGAACCACTCTTGGAGTTGTTCATGAGTTAGATATAAATCTTCCTCTCTCTTTGACTCTGCAAGTTGAATCTTTTTAGTGGCTTTTATTCTTCTTAATATTTTTGCAACCTTATTAGCTTCTATATATTCAAGTTCTTCTGCCCAGTCAAAAATAGAAATCACATAGCTACGTAAAGATTTGAAGTTTGCATATTCATTAGCTTTAGACGTCATTAGATTTAGGATAACCTGTTTGTTTTGATTTAGAAACTGTATCGTATAGTTTCCAAGAAGTGGTAGTATATGTTTTTCAAAACAGGTTTTGGTATTAGCAACTGTTGACCTACTTGGTGGTTTAGAAGTAGATGTAGTTTGTCCTTCTTTATAAGATTTCCACCAGATATTGTTATAGAAGTCTGAGAAAAGAATATCTCCTTTTACTAGTCCTGAAGATTCATTATCCTCTATTTGATTTAATTTAGTAAGCAAATCTATCTCAGCTTGTCTTGCCTCCTTCCTTGTTTTAAATCGCTTATCGTAATAGTTGCTATTAACAATACCAAGTGGCATTCGTGCTTCTATTGGGATATAGATTTTTAAACGAAAAGTACCGTTCTTTGTCTTACTGATAGGCATGATATCCTCCTTGTGTATCGAACCAGAAAATATCATGACTATTATAAAACAAAAATATAGATATTTCTAGTTTTGTGAGTAAAGCCATGAATTAATGGCTTCTTTATTAAATCGTATAGTCTTGCCTATTTTTATTGTAGGCAGTCCTTTCTTGATCCAACTATCTAGAGTATTGTTTGAGATGCCTAGATAGTGACAAGCCTGCTGTTTGTTTAAAAATGGGCTTTCAAGGTTACTATGGTGCAGTTTCTTTTCAATTTCTTTTGTGATAAGTTCAGCAAGTAGGAGCTGAATTTGTTTAACTTGTTCATCTGGTAGAATTACTTGCATAAGTTATTTCTCCCTATTGTGCTATAATTGAATTATCAGTTGATTTTTAATCATCTGTATTTGCCTCATCAGTATTGCTCACCAAAGTATCTTCTGAGGAGGTTTTTTTGTTGTTTTGGGGATTATAACGTCTAGAATCTAAAAATTTTGTAAAAAAGTAGGTTCGTTCAATTATTAATCCCAGTAGTGAAATATCTTTATTTCTAGCGTAGTGAACTAAGTCTTCGAACTCGGTAAAATCGTTATCGGTGATTACATCGATAACAGTTTCTAGAAATAAATTTGAATTTTGCTCTATCAAGAACTTATCAAGTTCGAATCCGCAACCTGATTCAATATCTTCTATATTGTATAAAGTTTTTTCAGGGTTTTCTGCATGTATGAAATAATCGTACATACCTTTTGGTGACATGACAACTTCAACGTGGGAAGGTGTATTGAGTTTCTCAGTAAGAAGCTCTGATACTTGGGAATAACTTTTTAGCGATTCAAAAAATAAGACTCCGTGCTTGTGCGATTTTTTAAATTCCCCAGTTTCCCTGTTAATGTCCTTATCATGCCAAGGGCTAAGAACAAATGGAATGTGTAACTCTTCGAGAATTTCTAAATAATTTTCTGGGGCACTTTCCTTATAGAATAGGAATGCCCATTTATTTGAACGTTTTTCTTTAGCCATTTTGTTTTCTTTCTATGATAATTGATTATTGATTTATTGGGGGTCGTAGTAACCCCAATAAATCTTCTCTTGGGGCTTTGCCCCAAACCCCAGCCTCTCCTGCCCGATGATATCACACACTAAGAACGCTTGAGGACTGGCAAGGGACGGGGTAGTATTTTTCGACTTCGTTACGCTTTCGCTTTAGGCTTCGCTATACTACGCTGAAAAATCTCCACCCCTCAAAGCCCTTGCAAGACCTCATTTTCCTACTGATTGGTAAGTGCCGACACTATACCGATGAGATAGCTCAAAAAGGGCTACTGTCGTCAAAACAAGTATAGCAGGAAAACCGCTATTCATACCTTGAGAAAAGCTCCTGAATTCGTAGATTCAAAATTTGCTGATTCTTAACTGGAATAGTCCGAAACATTCTCACAGGTTCGCCTTCTATTTGAAAATACCCATATCCCCTAGGCTTGACGATGACCTCGTCTTTTTCCATATCTGGGAAAAAGTAACTGTCTATTGTTGCTTGCATTCAAAAAGCTAGTTGATAAACTGATGACACAATTAAAGTTATATCGTCCAGGCAAATCTACCAATAAGAATCGCTGACTGGATAAAATTATTCTGAAGCCTAGGCTTCTACCCATACTATTCATCATTAGCATTTTAGACAGTATTTCCTTGTGTTTCTTTTTATCAGTTTGTTCAAGATAAGCTAGAAATGCTTGCCACTCGTCAAAAATAAGATATAGATTGTGGTCATTCGTTTCTACCTTGCTTAATCTGTTTTCAAAGCGATTATAGATAGTTTCAAACATATCAAGACAGTTGAATCCACGAGCTACATGAGTCCCTGACATTGAGAATAGTTCATCATCAGCTTTAAAATCCATAAAATAAGCTTCAGCAGATGTATCATGGGTTGCTACAAGACCTATAAATCTATGCAAGAAGGTTGATTTCCCTGAACCAGACGGTCCTGCAATAATCCAAGCAAAATATCGGTTTATGTCAATGTTGAAAGGGGAAGGGTGTCCCCTACTGTTGACCTCGAAAACGTTTTTAATCATATTAGAAGTCCTCTTCTTGAATGATTTCAGTCTGTCTTGCCATACGATTGTGTGTTGCCTCTTCAATTGTTTTGACATCAAATTTAGCAACCCAACCAGCACCAACATTCATTTCTATGTGCATATAGTCAAGAGCAAATTCATTTGTGTATTTAGCTAACACTCCCATGAAATAATCTTCAAGCTCCTTTTGGGAGTTTGTGTCAAGATTATTAGCGAGATAGATCCAAACATCTATACCTCGTGTGGTAGCAGGATTTATAGTTTTTAACTGTAAATCATGAGATAAGTTTTGATTGAGATGATTGACCACGTTTTGTAAGACAGTACCTTTTCGGACTTGTAGTTGTTCATCAGCTTTCTTATTGAACCACCAAAGTGTGACATTTTGAATCAATGTAGTTATAAACTTAACTTGCTTGCCTGTTAACAAGAGGCATTGTTCCCATAAATTTTCATTTCTCTTAACAACCTCATCTGACACAATGAGAAACTGTCGTTTTAGAGAGATGTATAGAGTATTAAAACCTTGCCATATAAATAATGCAAGAATAAGATAAAAGAATATTTGTATCAACATATATGTTACCTCGTCATATAGTGAGTAGTTATCATCTAAACAATGCAGATGATAACTCACTATGTTCGTCACTTATCTTAATGAAATATCAGCAAGTTCAGCTACAAGAGCGAGTCCGACCGGTTGCTTCAACTTGTCAAGAACAAATGACAAGTCATACTTGTTAAGTATGATGTCAGTATTGACCAAACCATCTAAACTCTCGTTTTGATAGTTCTTCAACTTGACTTTGAACGTCGGGCAGTAATTTTCTTGACCAATACTAGCGAACTGTTCATAGAGTTCGACATCTACGCATATTAGCGAAGCCCATAGCCGTTGATTTTCTTGACCTTCGTTAATGACTCCAGTGTTGGTATCAATTACTTTGATATCTGACGAGATATCAATAGAAGTTGATAAAGCATCTAAAAATGCTCTTGCGCTTTCGTAGTTGCCTACTGATAATTTTTTTTCTTTAGACATATGAATGCCTCCTTTGCTCATCTTCCGTCTGACTAGCAATTTTAACTTTTAACGATAGGACGGTCTATATTTGAATTAGTTAGCTAACTTATGACACTATTGTACACGAAATAAAACATTTATTCAATGAGGTTTTTAGTATTGCTTGGTGTCGTATAACACGTTACTTTTGACACTTTTTTAAAAAGATGTTATAATGGTGAAAAAAAGGAGGAGATATATGTTTCATTTTTTTCTGATTTAAAGAAAGAAAAAAACAGATAGATTTTATCTCTAAAAATCTATCTGAAATTTTTATTTAAGCAACGACATGAACTTAATCTATCACAAGAACAATTTTTTTAAAAAAATTCTTTAATTATAATATCTATACTAAAAAAATCTGGTTATTTATCCTTATCACAATTAAAAACGCTATGAAAAAGAATACAAAAAAAGCAAGTTCCTTTCACTGTGCCTAAAAAAACAGCAAAATATTTGATATAATTCTAAATTTCTCTGTTGTAGATACGATATATATAGAAAAAAATATTTCAGGATTATTTAAAAAGAAGATTCACTTAGATTTGCTAAGCAATTAGAAGAACTAGGTTTGTTAGATTGTCTAGAAAAAGCAACTAGTGGGCTAGTTGCAATGAATTATTATAATTCTCTAACAGGTAAAAAAATTATGATAAATATTTTCTATTAGATTGGCTATTCAATAATGCGAGACAAGGCTTGTCTGGGGAGCAGATACCTGAACTAATTTACGATGGTATTAAAACAAGGCATGATATAAAGAGAGAAACTAAAAACTAAATTAGCATTAGCAAATTAAAAAAAGCCAAGTCATGCTGTATGTGACTCGGCTTATTTTTCTATCTCATCTAGAAAATCAATCAAAAGTTTTTGTGACCCTATCCTGCTTACTAGGTGCTAATTTTTCCAGCTTAAACAATAATTGATTTATCAGCGGATTACTTTCAGTAAGAGAAATGTCAAAGAAACTTTCTATATCTGTATCAAGAGCGTCCATGATTTTTTCAAGGGTTTTGATTTTGATATTTGGTTCAAGGTTTTCTAATTTATAAGTATATTTTAATGGTAAGTCCGCCAGCTCCTCTAGTTGCTGTTGGGTGATATTTTTTTGCAATCTCAGTAGGCGGATTCGCTTGCTGATATAGGATTGTAGGTTCGTTTTTTTGTCATCTCAGTACCTCTTTAAATCCTATCATACTGGAATTTGTGTCCTTTAAAAACTACTTAAAAAGAGAAAAAAACAGTTATATAGTTTTAAAATACTACAACATGTGATAAAATAGGACTATAAAACTATCAAAAGGAGTTTATAGGATGGAATCAAATACTCAAGGTCACGGAACCATCAAGAAATTGCGCACAGGCGCTGTCGTTTCTACTTTAGCACTTACAGCCTTCGGGGTATCTACTGGGGTATCTGCTAGTGAGACTGAAGTAGCCGTTAATGAACCTGCAACTAGGGTAGTTGCTCAGGACGAGGTTAAACCTAAAGTTCCTACTCAACAAGATGTTGACAAGGCTAAGGCTGAATCGGACAAGGCTAGTCAGGATGTAGCTAAGCAAAAAGAAGTTGTTTCAGCTACAGAAACTAAGATTGCTAATGCTGAAAGACTATTGCTGATACTACTAAAAAGGTAGAAGAAGCTAAGTCGGTTACACCTGAAAAGGTAGCTGAGGCTAAGGCTGACGCTGACAAGAAAGCCAGCGAACTTGCTACGGCTGAAAAGACTGTAGCTGATGCTGATAAATCTGTATCTGCGACTGCTGAAAAGGTTGAAGACCAAACTAAGCTAGTATCTAATGCTGAGAAAACTGCTACTGATACTGCTAATAATGTAGCTGACGCTCAGAAAAAAGTAGATGCTCTTTCATCTACTACTGATGTTGCTCCCTTTGAAAAAGAGGTAGATACGCTTACTAGCCAAGTCGCAGAAGACACTAAAGCAGTAGAGACTGCTCAGACTAACCTTGATAATGGTAAAAAAGCTCAATCCGACAAAGCCCAAGCTATCAAAGACGCTCAAAGTGGGGTATCTCAAGCTGAATCTAACCTCAGCCAAGCCACTACAGCCCTTGCTAATGCTAAAGCTGACCAATCTAACAAAGATAAGGCAGTTAAAAAATCTAAAGCAGCTCTCGAAGTAGCTAAACAGGGTGTCACAGAAACAACTACATCTTCTGAAAAGATGTACGATATTCCTAAAGCAACTTACGCTCCAGCTCTATCTCAAGGGTATATTGATGCAATTAAGGCTCTTGCTAACGGTACAGGTACTACAGATGCAGTAGATACTGCAGTATATGAAGTTCCTTATGCTGACCCTAAATATGGTGCAACTGCTGACTCTCTTAACGATTTCAACTCTACAGGTACACGTTATTATAAAGGTCAATACATTCCTTACGGTGCAGAAGACACAGACACGACAGAAATTGCTGACTTCCAACACCTAACTAAAGACCAACAAATTAGATTGACTACCTATGCAGCATCAATTATCAATGACTTGCGTGCTAAGTTTGGTACTAAACCTGTTACAGTAGGCGATAGTTCTCTTAAATTGGCTGAAGCCTTTAACAACAATGCAAACGGTTATGTTGCAGGTAATAGTGGTGAGTACAACCCGCTAAACACTCAAGACCTTAGCTTGAATGACAAGTTAAATATGGCTAAGAAACTGCAAATTCAACTGGTTCTGCTATGGCAGTTCGTACATCAAGTATTCCTCACTTCCTTGGTCTTGGTAAGAACGTTACCACTATGGCTCAAATTAAGCAAGTTATGTACCAAGGTATCGTTAACACCTTGATGGGTGGGGAGTCTAATACAGGTAGCGAAGACCGTTTCAGTGGAGCACTTTCTCTTCTTGGATTGCGTGACGCTGATAAGACTAGCCTAGGAGTGGGTATTGGTGCTATGATTAGCCAACTTAATAAAGGCTACGAAGCATCTATCACTTTATCAGCTCCTCAATCAACTAGCGCAACTACTAAGAAGGTAGATGAAAAAGCAGTTAAAACTGCACAAAAAGCGTATGATGACGCAGTCAAAGCCTCTCAAGAAGCCAAATCAACTGTCCAATCAGCACAAACTACCTACACTAACGCTGAAACAGCTCTTGCCAATGCTCGTACTCACTTATCTAACGTAGTAGGCAACAAGATTGATGTTCCAGCTCTTGAAAAGGCTCTTGCCGACGCTAAAGATAAACTAGCGCAGGACACTCAAGCTTTGCAAACTGCTAAGGAATCGCTTGCTCTAGCTAAATCAAACGCTACTGACAAAGCTAAGGCTCTTGCCGAAGCTAAAACAGCTCTCGCCAATGCTAGGGCTGAACAATCAACTGCTGACAAGGCTCTTGCTACTGCTAAAGGTGAATTGGAAGTCCTTACTAAGGCTCATGATGTAGCAGTCTTGGCTCGTAAGTCAGCTGGTGCAGACCTTGCTCGTAAACGTGAAGCATCTAAAGAAGCTAGCGATACTTATGAAGTTCTTGAACTTGCTCTCACTAATCGTGATAAAGTCCTTAAGTCTTTGGACAAAGAGCTTACTGACGCTAAATCTAAGCTTGGTGTACTTCGCGCTGAGTTGGAGACTGCTAAAGAAGAGTTGGCTCGTCTTGAGGGTATCGCAGAAGCTAAGGCTCGTGGGTATGAGAACTTTAAGCAACTTAAAGCCGACCATGACGCATACCTTGCTGAACAACAACGCTTGCAAGCTTTGAAAGACAGAGCAGAAGAAATCCGTAAAGCGGGTGGAGAGGTTAAGCCTGTCCTTGACGCTGATGGTAAAGTAGTTGATGTTGTGGATGCTAAGGCTCAAAATAAGGTTGTAAATGTGGCTACAGTGGGAACTAAAGACGATAAAACATATCAAGCTCCTGCAAAAACTACAAATGCAAAAGCAGAATCGAAGAAACAACTTCCAAATACAGGAACTAAGGATTCAGGACTTTTAGCATTGCTTGGAGCAAGTGTTGGACTACTAGCTTTAGCAGGAAAACGAAAATATAATAGGTAAAAAGAAAGAGAGCGGTGGCTCTCTTTTCTAATGGTGTTGTTCAAACAAATTAGTATACATGTAAAAATTTTTATATAAGGTAAACTTTTGATATTCTGGTTCGATTTTTTTGCTTATTTTTTTATGAAAGTTTACCTTATTTTAATGAAACTGTTTGAAATTAGTTGAAATTTTATTTTTTGAAAACTTATGAAAACGTTGATTTTAAAGCACTTTGAAATTAGATGAAATAAGTGGTGCCCCAACCAGGTCTTAAGAAAGCTCGTAAAGCTAGCCAGTTCTCTAAACGTTAAGAAACGGCTACAATACAGCATTTATCAACACTTCATGGTTCACACCATGGGGTGTTTTTTGATGTTTTTTTAGCAAAATTCACACCATTACTTTTTAAGGTTACGGTAGGCAAATTCACCAACGGCCATAGGAACTACATTAGAAGTGTTGACATAAATCTGAGTTGTACCTGTATCGCTATGTGTTAGAGCTTCTGAAATGTCCTCTAGTGATGTGCCAAATTGTTTGGCAAGAGTTGCACCCGTATGACGTAATTTATGAGGTGTAGCGTGTGTTAGTTCTGGATGACGTGAGGTAGTCAGAGTGTAGTGGACCGTTAACATTGCTCTTCATATCGATATAAGTAAAGACATACTGTTCATCAGATTGGATAATTCCAAATTTTGCCAACTCAGTTTTCTGTTGTTTTTTCCAAGATTGGAGCAAGTCAACAAGTTCAACAGGGATTTGAAAGGTTGTTTTTTTGTTCCCCTTTGTAGATTTTGGATGTTTGTATTTATCTAAAGCTTGGACTAATTGGATTTCCTGTTTCTTAATGTTGATGTGTTTCCATTGTAAAGCGTAACTTTCGGATTTTCTATCACCTAAGAAAAAGGTGGTATAGAATAATACATAATCTTTGAACGATAGTTTATCGTTTTCTAAGTCTTCTTCAAAAGCTTTGAACCATGCTTGAAGTTCCGCCTGAGAAAGATATAAATCTTCATCATTTTTAGATTCCTGTAGCTTGATTTTCTTAGTGGCTTTGATGCGACTGATTGTTTTTGATAGTCGGTTCGTTTCGATATATTCCAATTCTTCAGCCCAGTCAAAGATAGAATTAACGTAGCTCCTGATAACTTTGAAATTTGCATATTCCTCGGCTTTTTGAGTTAAGAGATTTAAAACAACTTGTTTATTTTGGTTAAGAAATTCTATCGAATAATTACCAAGTAAAGGCAAAATGTGTTTTCTAAAAGCAATTTCTGTACCAACTATAGTTGCTTGAGAAGGTGGTTTAGCAGTAGAAGTAGTTTGACCTGCTTTGTAGGATTCCCACCAAACGTTCTGATAGAATTCTGAAAAGAGAATAGAACCGCTATTTTCCAATGAAGCAGAACCTCCACTAAGAAGTTTATCAATCTTGTTTTGAAGTTCTAGTTCGTATTTTTTTGCTTCACTCCTTGTCTTGAACCGTTTTTCAATCACTTTCTTATCAACACCTAGTGAAGATTTAACTTCCTCAGGAATGTAGATTCGTAAGCGATAAGTTCCATTTTTAGTTTTTGTAATTGACATAGTATTCTCCTTTTTAATTGAGCTAGAAAAATACCGTGATTTCATTATAACAAACCACGGTAGAAATGCTACTGATTTTGTAACCAGCGATTGATTCCAGTTTTATCGAATCGAACTGTTTTTCCAATACGGATAACTGGCAACCCTTTTTTTATCCAAGAATCAAGTGTGTTATTAGAGATTCCAAGATAGTTACAGGTTTGTTGTTTATTCAAAAATGGACTGATAAAATTGCTATTGTTCAATCGATTTTCGATTTCTTGCTGGATTAAGTCAGCGATTAGTAGTTGGATTTGATGAACCTGTTCGTCAGGTAGAATAACTTGCATGTTGTTACCTCGCTTGAGTTTTTAATGTTAGTATGAGATAATAGCAACAACAGAGATAGTTGTGCTATTTTTGTTTATTGTTGGGGTTATCAATGTTGGTTTGGTCGCTGGTATTGATAACCTTTTTATGTTTATTCCATTGCATATTTTTGATGACTGTCTTAACCAAAATATCTATCGTTTTATTTTTGGTGTATGATTTAGAACTGGCAAATTTAAAAGAATGGAATTTTCTATTTTGCCACGTATCTATAAAGTCATTAATCTGGGGTGTCGTATGTTGGGGTTGTGATAGGTTATAAGACTTATCTATTGTTATAAGATAATCTATTCTACGAACGAATTGTCCAGAATCCTCGTTATCATTTTCTTTAGCGATTTCAAAAAAAGGAATAGGTTTTTTTGTACTCGTAATGATGATAACTTTAGCGGAGCCTATCTTGTTGTGATAACGAGCAGATATGGGACTTATCATATACGGGTCGAGGAGTTTTAACCAGTCTGATGCAGTCATGCTACTACCTCGCATATCGTCTAGGAATAGAATTTCTTGCCCGTTGTAGTCATCGAAGGCATTGGTAGAAGCAGTTAAACTATAATCCCAGCGCTGATTAAATTTCAAAGCCACCTTCTGAATTATATCTATCAACTCTTTTGCAAATCTAGTTTTTCCAGCACTGCTTGGGGCAGAAATGAAAAGGATTGTCTTTTTAAATTTGCCCTCTTTTAGCTCGGCTACAGTCTGATAGCTTTTTTGCTCTCCAGCGGTTTCGATGGCTTCATTTACTTTTTGCTTATGTCTACCATAGACTGCATAATATTCATTTGTCAGCATAATATTTTCTTTCGTGATGTCTCCAGCTAGTATTTTTTCAACCAACCAGTCAACGCTGAGATTGGTTTCTTTAGCTTTCTTAGTGGCTCGTCCTTTGACCCACGTTGCCATACTACGGTGATAAATGCTTTTGTAATCCTCTCCTAAGACTGTTGTAACATCCTCTGGCTGATATTGATGCTTGGTTTCGTCTTTGGCATGAACTAGATAGGCAAGGCAATTATCATAGCCATAGCGACCAGATTTTAGTTTTTCAAGATATTGGGGTTCAACCCCGATAGCTAGAGCTATTCTGTTTAGTGATGCTCCTTTTTCAAACTTAAAGAGAAAATGGATATGTTCGGCTTTCTTTTCGATTACATTTTTCATCGATTCTTGATTCCAAACGTTTACCTCGTCTTTATTATGTTTGATTCCGTAAGCTTCTTTAACAGTAATATCAGCCCTATTTAATTTATCAGTGACTGTCTCAAGCAGTGGGCGGATATTACTTTCATCTCTAGCCTGCTTTAAAGCTGTTTTATCTTGCCAAGTTTTCCAGTGTTCATCTTCTAGTTGTTGGACCAACATGATAGCAGTTAGATTTGCGTCTTTTTTATTTTTGTGCATTATTAAGAACTCCTTGTGTTAATTATTCTTCTAACTATTCCCTAGATAAATCAAGAGATTTATTTTTTATAAATCGCACAAATCCTTGATATTCCTAGGTTTTTTTAATATGCACGGCACTTGACAAGCCCAGTGCCGTGCAGGCGTAAAAATAGTTAGATTTAAAAGTGTTTCATCTTTTTCAAAGATGACCGACCTTATGACTCGTCGGCTTCGTCATGAATCCATTTGTTGATCCAACAGATTCCTCTAGTTGGAACACAAATGGATTATATTTCGTCTATTCTTCAAACCACGGCGTTTCATAGAAGTGTGGCACTTCCCACTTTTTACCAGAACCTAAAACCCGAGCCAGTCCCTGCCCTTTTCCGTAATTTCTTTTAGGCATATCTGCAAAACCAGACATCAAATATTTACGTTCATCAGCAGAATCGGCTGCACCTCCAAGCATAATGACGGCATCGGAACAGTTGACACGAGCCAGGGAGGGTAAAAATCCTTCTTTTGTTGCAAACTGGCTTATAGCAATGATATGAATACCAGCAGAACCACCAGTCGCAGATAAACGGTTAATTGCAGTAGTCCAGCGAGAGGTGATTTTTAAGCTTTTGTCAACCTTATCAAGAGATTCAAGAGAAGCGTTTAGATTCCCTAGCTCATCAAAGAACAGCCCGATATTCGGCATGTCTTCCATTTCAGGTACTTCTCTTTATCAGCATCATTTATTTTGGCTAGTCGTTCATCCATCACGGTACACCAATATTCAGCACGTTCGACTATTTTAATAGGGTTTGATTGACCGTTAAATTCTTTTACATATCTATCATACTTAGCAGAATTATATTCGACAACCCAACTTTGTAACAACATTAAACGAGCCATATAACGACCAGCAAGAACGGATTTTCCTGCACGAGTGCGAGCAATGATGCTCAAATGTGGTACAATATCGGAATACCAAACAAGGTCATTAGATAAACGAATAGCATGTTTATTATCATTGATAAACTCTTTCAATAAATCGGATTTATCTTTGACATGAAATCTTTGAGAAGTTAATGTATCTTCTAAATGGAAGATAATATAACTATCTCCAGCGGTTAATTCAGAATTAACGACCGTAAACCTTTGATATTTACCTGCTAATATCCCTGACACCCGTTGCTCAAATTTTTCACGGTCAGCACGTTCCCAGTTTGCAATATTTTCAATAGCAATGTATCCCTCATTCAAATCATCGTTAATCCACACATGTAGTTCTGGCATTTCATCGCCATAGCGAGTTGAGTTTGAAAGTTTTAGAACATCTGTTATTTGTTTGTCATTGAATAATCGCTTCAATTTTTGGGATAACCTATTGGCTTCATTAGACATGACTGGTATCGAAATAGTTGATACCTCTTCACGTAATGACCAAGTGTACACTAAACATAAGAAGCTAAAGAAGTCTATAATAGCAAAGAATAGCAACAACTTACTCAGATATGGTTTTAATAGTTCTATTGAATAGCTTATGTAGAGTAGCAAACCAGTCATACTAATTGTAACCGTAAAGGCTATCAGCCAGAGTTGATAGCCTAGAGGTTTACAATTAGGAGTAGCTTTGATTCTACGATATCTACGGTTACGCATTACGTTGAACCACAGCTACTGAGTCAGCAGCATACCAACCAAGCCCATTTTGAAGAGCACCGCCACGAACATTGTAAAATTTTAAAGTTATACCAAAGTGAGTATCCACTCTGTTTTTGGTTTTGATGGTATACTGTAAATCATTTTTTACATCAGTAATGTTATACTTGTATTTACCATCTTCAGTTTCTTCCGCAGGAGATACTGAATATACAATAAGTTCAGGGATTGTATCTGTTGTATATTCATTGCCGGTTTTATCGCTTACGAATGATTTGATTTGTGTTGATTGTTTTAAAACCTCAGACAAAGGTTTAATCCAAGTTGGTTTTGACATTTTTTTGGGTCCTCCAATTTTTCTAAAAATTGTCTAAAAAAATTCTTTTTAGACGAGTTATCAAGATATATTCGTGAAAAATCTGAAAGATTAATTCACTTGTTAACATAAATTCAATTTCTGAACTATGTTTAATAGATAAAGTTATAAATGATATATCGTTTTCTGAATACCATAACTTTATTAATTCAACAGGGACTTTCTCAAAATACCAATCTTTAGTTTGATATTGGTATGTAACTGTAGAAAGTTTTTGTCATACGATACATAAATAGATATCGTAATTTATTTTTGAAAGAATTTCTTCAATAGTATTCCTCCTTTCCAATATGATTATAGGTTGTATTTTACATCCGCCCCTACAATTACATTATACAATAAATCCCAGTATAAGCAACACGAGTAAAAAAACTATATAAAAAGTAAAACGTGTTACAAAGATTGTATTTTTTTCAGTTACAAAAAAACTAATTCTGTTGTAAGCTTTTTTTGTAAATAATGATTATTACAATAGTTATAGAATTACATAAAGGAATTTATAGAAAAGGAAATATTATATCTAGCAAGACAAAAAGAATATAAAGAAGTAAAAATGTAATGAACATTTCATGTTTTAAATAATATTATTGTAAATAAAAACCTCTACTCTTGATTACATTGTAATATAAAATGATAGAAATGCAACTTTTTAAAAATTTGATAAATAAACAAAACGTGTTACAATATATATGTTATAAGTTACATCTTGGACAGATATTAAGAAAGGAAGTCGAATAATGACAATAACAGAATTTATTGAGTTGCATCAAGCTATTTATAGATTAGAGAGAAATACCTTTAATAAGATTAAAACAAAGGTTTCAAGAGAATTACAAAAAATCCCATCTTGGTTTGAATTGCAAGAAACACAAACTGTGGGAAAAACAACAGCTTACATTTTAGATGAGGAAACTAAAAAAAGCATTGACTATAGCAATGAGACCATATTTTCAGAAATTAGCCCGTATTCAAGCAGAGGACTTGAACCAACCCATTAAAGTTACAGAAACTGATATAGAAACAGGTTTTGTTAGAGATAGTAGAACATCTGATGAAGGATATCATTATACAGTTCCGAAAGAAGATAAAATGTATGTTATGATAGAATCGCTTTTTAATGAACGTTTTGAACTAGATGAACATGCTTGGAATGAAGATTATACTACTCATCAAATTTTTATGTCTGATGAAGAAGCAGAGTTGTCGGATAGTGTGGCTATAGCTAGCTATAGATTAAGAAATCCTATCCAAAACTACGTGAAAATAAAAGATTAGATTTAAGAAAAGCACAGAGAAAAAAATATCTCTATGTTTTTTTATGATAAAATAATGGTGATATTTTATTTTCATTATGAAGGAGTTTGTACAGATGCCTAAAGGAAAAATTCAATCAGTAGAACCGATGGTAGCTGACTTGGTTAATGGTTGGCTAAAATCGTATAATTTAAATTACAAGTTAGAGCAAGAATCGTTAAATACAGATATAGATAATGCACTAGATGAGTATTTATCAAAAAGTGGAGGAAAGGGAGGAAATCGTCCAGACGTTAAATTATTATTAGATTCAAATATATACATCAACTTTTATGATAGATATTATCGTAATGAATTTTTTTCCAACTTTCTGGCTTAATTTTTGTGAGTATTTTGAATTCAGATGTAAAAGTTCCTGATATAGTGGTTTCAGAGAATTATCAAGAACCATGGTTTAGGGACTGGTTAGATGATAACTACGAAAAAGATTTAATAGACCATAAATCTTATGCTAGAGAGTGGAGTGAAGTAATTTAATATATTCAAGATAGTCCTTTATATAAAGATACTGCTCTCTCATCGGAAAAAGGTTGGGCGAATGAAAAAATTGCAGACCCTTGGTTGATTGCTATTGCTAAAAGTGAGAACTATACTATCGTAACTGATGAAATTAAAAATATTAATCTCAACGCTATGAATACTAGTAAAAATGCTAAAGTTCCAGACGTATGTGAAGAACTTAATGTTAGATGTATTTCGATGAACCAATTTTTTGAAGAAATTGGCCTATCTATCTGATGCTGAACTAGTTGAATTATAGTAGTATCGAATCTTTGACATGAATATATTAGAGGTTGAAAGTTATTGAAATAGGCTCATTGTCAACTGAAATCGGAATAAGAAAATTGATGCAATAGAATATAGAGAAAGCCTTGGAATGATTCCAAGGCTTTTTAGCTATCTATAGATACAAGGAAAAAGTTGTTAGAGTAGATGATTTTATTAGATACCCTTGTTTTGAAAAATATTAAACTATATGTTATTAAAGACAGATTGTATTGAGTACTGAATTATACAAAAATTACTAATGAATTGAGAATTTTGCATTTGATTATACTATAGAGAATATTAGTCAAATAAAATTGTTTTGTTTTCACTAATGCATTTCTTATTATCATCCCAATAGTTAATACTTTCAAAGCTTCCTTTTCTTAAATAAAGGGGTAGCCTTTTTTTCTTATTTCATCTTGCATTGGTATTTTTATCGATTTCTTTTTAGATTCCACCATTTTTGGCTCACCTTCATCAGATGTGCTTAGTTCACCAGTAAACTGAGTACATAAAAAGTCATAGAAGACAAATCTCTCATTACCAATTGAATTAGTAAAGCCTGAAATTCCTTTTAATTCAAGATTTAATGCGGTAAGTCCAGTCTCTTCCTTGAGTTCCCGTAATGCAGCTTCAAAAAAACTTTCAGGGAATTCAACTTTTTCCCCCGGTGGAATCCAGCCAGGAAAAATTATCGTGCTTTCTATTAAGTAATAAAATTTCTTGATTTTTTTCAAAACGCAAATGTTAACCCAGTTTTTTTGATTTTTTTCAGTCATATTATTAGCCTCCAACAAGTATTTTTTTCATATAAAAAGTCTATATGTCAAGAACTATAAGCTATTTATGATTGTGACAAATGTATCTCAGCCAAAGATTAATAATTTTTCACACAATAGCTGATTAACTCTCAGATATGACGATAAAATAATTTTTTTACAAGACTGGTTAACTTTATTATACAGTGACAAAATACAGAATTTCTTTTTATTTTTCTGTATATTTTTTTATTGATTCAAATGGGACATATGTGGGTCTTGTTTTACCTTTTTAAATGGTGTGAACTTTTTTTGGTAAAATCTAGCTCAATTTGTGTATTTTTTTAGGGTAAAATTCACACCATTCAACTGAAATTGATTCAAATTAGATGAAATTCTGTTTTCTGTAAATGTGGGAAAAACATTGATTTTAAGCGGATATTGAAACTTATTCAAATAAAAGTGTTTCCAACCAGGTCTTAAGAAAGCTCGTAAAAGCATCACAATTCTCAAAACGTTAATCGAACCGATTATATCAACGTTTACAGACATTCAAGAATTTTTCTCTTGGATGTCTTTTTTTATCTAAAAAAATCAAGAGTTTCCATAATTAATTTGTTAAATTGATTTTTTTGGATTATTTTATCGAAGGTGAGGGATTTCGCATGAAATTTCTTTGCGAGATTAGAGTATACATACTTCCAAATAGGTTAAGAGATAAAATTTATTTTTTTATAATTTGCTAACAAATACTGATACTACTTGACAAAAATATTCGGTAAAAGGATAAAATGTATATAATATGAGTTATTATTTTTTTAATATAGGAAACGACTTGTCAATAAAAAGGAGATAAATATGAAACCAAAGGATAAGTTTAACGTAGCTGAACGTAGAAGAAAATTTAGTCTGAGAAAAGTTTCAGGAATTGGGGCAGTCTCTGCTGTTATTGGGATTATTGGTCTTTCTTCACTTCCTCTTGGATCAGTTTCAGCGACTGAAACTGATATAACAGTAAACTATAAATATGCTACTACAGACGAGTTGACAGAAACAGAGAAAAAACTCATTGTAAACGAGTTGCCAAAGAATCTTGTAGATGGTTCAGATCTGTTTGTTATCTATCGTAAAGATACTGCAAATAATACTTTACCAAATACTGGAAGTAATGTATTGCCATTGGCTTCTATTATTGGAACAGGTCTATTGTTAGTTGCTTTTATCATAAAGAAAACTGGTAAATCAGATAAGAAGATTGTCAGGAGTATTTTGTCAATCTCTTTGGTTGGAGGAGCTTTGACGATAACAACTGTATCTGCTTTGACGGTTGCTACTTTATCAAATTATAACCATACTGAAACAATGACAGCAGGTGCAACGTTCCCAGATGGTAAAGTGAACATTTCAGGATATCATTTTGTTGGTTATATTGATGGTAAAGATGTAGTTACGAATTCAACTACAGCTGTAACTCCACTTTCATCTCAGGGGAGTACAATAAAGGATACAATTGATTCAACTGATAATCCTGAGAAAGATAATATTCATGCTGACAGTAGAGAAAAAGTGGAGCCTATTAAACCAATAATTCCACCAAAAGAATATGAACCAGTGAAACCTGTTGACCCAAAAATTATTGATAAACTTATCAAAGTAGATGATACAGGGAATATTTTAGAGGATATCACTGGTTATACAAAAGTTAGCACAAGTCAACCTGTTGAAACACGTGAAGTTCAGTATGGTCAGCTAGTTATCATTCGAACTGTAACTGAAGTTTACAAGAAAGATACTGTATCAGAGGAAAAGACAACTACGGTTCTTCTTAAGGAAACAAACGTTGTTATCCCATCTACATTAGTGGAAATATTGTCTGAGGAAGTTGTGGAAGATGAGACGCAAGTTACAACGATTCCAACTCCTGTTAAGCCAACAGTTAAAAAAAATGAGAAAGTTGAAAATACAGGCACAGTATCTTCAATAGGATCATCAGTAGTAGAGGATAAAAAAGAAGAAATTACATCTCCAGTTGAGGCTTCAAGCTCTAGTTTGGAAACTATTGCAGAGCCTACAATAGTTAAAGCAAAAAAAGTTATTCGTACCATGCGTACTACAGAAGACATTCCGTTTGAAGTGGTTGTTAAGAAGGATAGCTCTTTAGCTGAAGGTGAGACTAAGGTAGAAACAGAAGGGAAACTTGGGAAGAAAGTTTCTATTCAAAAGATTACCCTAGTGGATAATGTAGAGACTGTAAAGGAAACAATCGCAGACACAAGAGAAGAACCTCAAAATAAAGTTGTTCTGGTTGGAACGAAGAAAACGGCAACTCAACCTACTACTAGTGAAGTAGTACCAAGTGCGAGCTCAGCGACGACTCTTGCTGATGAATCTAAAGCAACAATACAAAAACATTCTCTCCCAAGTTATTATACAGTAGAGGTTACTGAATCTGAAAATAAAACAGTCATTACTGACCGTGAAAAAATACGTGAGTTAGTAAAAGATAGAACACCATTGCTAAATCTTATAGCACCAGATGGAGAAAAGTTGGTGCAGGTTAAGACAATAGAAGTCTATGATAATACAATTCTTGCAGGTCAGAGACAATTACAAAATATTCAAGCTAGTTATGTTACGGTAAATGTTAAGAAAAAACGGGATATAACTAGTAAAGAACAACAAACGGAACTAGTAATTACTAAAGATATTCCACTGATTACTAAAGTTTACCATCTAGGTACTAAAAACAATGGCTTATCAAGAAAAGATGTAGTTGTTTCGGGGCATGCATATGATAGTAAAAGCAATGCTATAGAAGAAAAATCTGTTTCAATTTATAAAGATAATAAACTAGTTGCAGAGACTAATACTGATTTTGATGGCTATATGTTTGCTCATTTAATCTCTAATCAATCTTATACTTTAAAATCTAATGACTTCGAAGCTAAAGTCACTGCTCTACCTTATGGTGATCCGATAATTGAAAATATAAAGGGTCGTTTTGAATTAGGAAGAAAATATTCAGATGATATTGTGGACTATCATCTAAAAAGTAAGGTAATTTACGTTAATGACGGTCGATATCAGAGCGAAAGTGACGATGGGAAAAAATTAGTATTGTCTAAAGAAATTGATGCCAGAGTAGGTGATATTCTTGTGGTCCCACCATCTAAGATTTATGAAACTTCAAAAGCTATCAAAATCAAATCAATTAGCACTATAAATAATCAATCAGTTATCGAATATAGTGTTCCATCATTGTACGAGGTTGTACAAAATATCAACACAAAATCTTGGTCATCTAATATTAGTAGTGCTACTTTTATTCCAGCTAAAGGAGTCACTGTAAAAAAAGAATCAAATACAGATACAAGTCTATTTAGAAGTGTCTCTTTTGAAGGATCTTTTTCATCATCAGTCTCATTGGCTGGTAAGAGAAATGATGATAAAAGCATCAAAGGAATGCTATCATTTAATATTGAAGGTAAGGTTTGGTCAGATGCTGTTGATTTAAATTTCTTGTCTCCTAAACTAGATTTTATGAATTTTTGATATCAATAAAGAATTCAAATTTACCACAGAAGGTTCTTTAGAATTTAGTACATCAAAAGATATAAAAAGTCTAGAGATTCCGTTAGGAGAATTGATTTTACCTACACCGATTACGGGAGCGACTGTACATATCCCTATAAGTCTTAAAACAACTGTTGAAGGGAGTTTAAGTGTTTCAGTATCAAGCACATATTCAATTCAAAACTCAATCAAATTGAAAAATTGGGTGCCCGAATTTAAGCGTACTGTAAATCATACAATGGAAGTGGGAGAAGTAAAAGCTAAAGCTACAGTCCAAAGTGGTCCAGAAATAAAAGTAAAACCCAAAATATTTGGAATAGATACAGTTTCTCTTTCTGCTACTGCTGGGTTAGGAATAGAATCTTCGTATTCGAATACAAGCCATTCAGTTGAGGATAAAACAGAGGATAAGAAAAATCTAATTACTGGAAAAAATGATAAACTTATTACATCAACTATTTCTATAAATGATAAAAAAATTTCTATCGAAGAGTTTGGTTATCTAACCTTAAAAGGCTGAATTAGAAATTTTGAAGCAAGCTAAAGATCTGGGATTCAATCTCGAAGGATTCAAGGAATTAAATTTTGAATTAACCGTATTTGATGGTAAATTAATACATAAAAAAATATGAGCTTGATTTAGGAAATGATGTTAAGGTTGAACTAGTTCGCAATCCAGAAGTATTATTTGAAAAAAATTAACTAAACCATTCATCTTTACTAGTGGTGCAGGAGGGTGGTACACAGGAATGTCTATTTCCAAAGATGGTAGTGTCAAAGGAACTTTCCTTGATATGAATCGTGGAATTACTGGTTCAAATCATCCAAATGGTCAAATGTATCTTTCTAAATTTACAGGTAAATTTTAAAAAAATCTAGTTAAAAGTTAATGACTATGAATATAAAATGACTTTAACTGATTTGGATTATCCTAAGGTGGGAGAAACAAAGATTGTTAATGGTGTGAAAATTGATACAACCGAACCTTACGGAATAGCAGATGCGAAATCCTCAGGGAAAGAGTTTATTCTTTATTTGCCAGGTCGTCCAGTTAAAGATTTACCAGAAGAAGTTGGTAGTTGGATTTATGATTTCAAAAATCGTATGCCAGAGGAATTAACGAGCGCAGTAATTTTTAATAAAGATAAAGGCTGGGCATTTGAAGAAAGTAATCAGCCGATAAGTAAAGTTTCTGTTGATGATGAATTTGCTATTAAAGAGATTATTTACAATGGTCATGTTTTGGGATTTTCTAAATTGGTAAAATCTAAATCTGTTATGAATGCTGATTCTTTGTATGTGCGTCAGTTTAACCCAGGTGAACTAATAGATTATTACAATACATATAAAGGGGATAAAACCTATCAACTGGAAGATGTTATTAAGGCTTTACACGCGCCTGCTAAAAAAGTAAGTGTACCTTTGAAGGATTATACTGAGAAACAATGGCGTAAATTGGCTAATGATAAAAAATCTCCAATAGAATGGTTTTATTCACAAGCAGACAAAGCCTTCTATGAAGTTGCCAAAGGTGGGAGAGGAGGATATGTTCCTCCGCTACATATTGAACCAAGTAGCAAATGGGTAGTGTCTGATAATGGTATTGAAGTAAAAACTTATCTTAATGGTGGGGGTGCTACACCTTATCAGAAATACCTATTGAAGAAAAATAATAAGAAGTATGATGGTGGAATAAATAAAACGCCATACTATATCTCTAGGGTTACCAGATTATAATTAAATTGAGCTATACAGATTAGCAAAAAACTGCATCTGTATAGTTCTTTTTCTATTACTAACAATTGAAGGCTACATTAGTTTCTACTGAATAAGCTTTTTCAGTCATAACAAAACACTTCTGTTTATAGTTTCACTAGATTTTGACAGGAGTGTTTTTCTTGTGTCTCAATTTATGGGTTCAGTATTTTTCTAGTAACCAATCTATGATATTTTTCTTCTCAATTCCATTGTAATTGGCTGTTGGCTGAATCGTATCCATTGTTAATAGATACTTGGGGAATTGATCTTTAATGGCTTCTAGTGGTCTAAGTTCTCTGTCTAGTGTTTCTGGAGCAAGTGTTGTTTCACTGACTTGATAATAAGCGTAGTGGCCAAGATCAGTTACAACAACAAAATCAACCTCATATTTATCCAAATTACCAACATATACTTGTGAATATCTACGTCTCAATTCCAAATATACAATATTTTCCAATATATGCCCAATGTCTTCTTTGTGGTCTGGTAATAAGAGATGTCGTAAACCTAAATCAACGGGATAATATTTTTCTAAGCGTTGCAATAATGCTCTACCTTTTACATCAAAACGTGGAACGGAATAAAAAAGTAAACTATCTGTCAAAGTTGTCAAATAATTTTCCAAAGTATTATGGGAGATTGAAACGTTTTGACTTACTAGGGTATTGCGAATCTTATTTGTAGATATTAAGCTTCCTGTACTACTGAGAAGGGTTCGGACAATGCGCTCAATAATCGTAGGATTTGGATTTCCCAATCTGGTGACAATATCATTTAACAGTATTGAGTTATATATTCCTCTTAGATAATCAATTTTTTCAGCGTAAGATGATGTCTGCAATAAGTAAGGAAAAGCACTAAAGAGATATTTGTTAAAAATTTCTGTTGTATTTAGATTCTCTGTGAGAGATTGACCTGATAAGTATTCTTCAAATGACAAAGGAAGAACCTCTATCTCAACATACCGACCAGTCAAGTTTGTTGCTAATTGGCTACTCATAAAATAGGCGTTAGATCCAGTCAAATAGAGGTCAATATTTGGCAAGATGAATAGACTATCTGCTACCAGTTCAAATTTCTCAACATGTTGAATTTCATCTAAAAAGATGTAGTATGTTTTCTCCTCAACTAACCGCTCTTTTATATAAGCAAATAATGTTTGGAAATGTCGCAGGTCATAGTAACTCAAATCTTCGAAATTGATGGATATAATCTGATCCTCGTCTACCCCAGTTGCTAGTAACTCCTCTTTATAGAGTTGAAAAAGCACAGATTTACCAGCTCGTCTAACTCCACTCACAACCTTAATGATTTGGCGGTCACGATGTCTTCTTAAAAAGTCTAAATAATGTGGTCTTTTAATATAGTTCATAATAGTTACCTCAAAGATAGTATAATATAAATATCAATTATTTTCAAATATTTAGAAATAAAATAGAATTTGTTTTATTATTTTTTAAATATCTAGAAATAATATTTAGAACTATTTAAATATTTTCAGGATAGAAAAAGAAATTGTCCAGGAGCGAAGAAACTATATATCATCTTTGTGATATAGTAGTTCGTATTCCTCAATTACATAAGCTCCGAAAATAAAAAAAGTTCAATAATCATTCTGTTTTATATATACTAAGACATCCATAGAAATTTATGGATAGTTTTTGATTTATATATAGAAAAGAGAAGACCGGCTGGTCTTCTCTTTGGGGGAACTAGAATCATTGAAAAGAATTAAGTAAAGATTTTAATTAGTCTTTGAAATTCTTTTGGAAGATGAGTAGAGACAATACTGAAGTAATAGCAGCCAAGAATAAGAAGGCGTTTGCTTCTTGCTCTCCAGTTTCTGGGAGTTGTTTTTCCTTGTTTTGTTTAACTGTAGTAGCAACAGGTGCTTTTTCATCTTTTCTTGGTGAATCTTCTGTTACAACTGCAGGAGCTGGTTTTTCAGTTTCTCTAGGTAGAATATACTCAGGGAGAGTTACAACTGGTGGTGCCTCTGTTCCTACAGAACTTTGTTTCGTTCCAACTTCAATCACTCGGTCTAGAGCTGGAGTTGATTCAGTTTGAACTACCTTGCGATTGCTACCATCTACTTCGACATACTCAATTAGCAGGCCGTCTTTCCCTTCTGCTAGAACTTTCTCTTTTCCTTTATCTAAGTTTGGATTTTCGTGACGGATAGTCTTGAATGGTACTGCCTTCTTGACAATATCCAAACTTGGGAGTTGGAAGACAAGCTCTTTAACCCCTTCTTCAGGACTTGAAGAAGTAATTGGTTTTTCAGGTTCTTTTGGTAGAAGGTACTCAGGAAGAGTTACAACTGGTGGAGTATCTGTTCCTACAGAGCTTTGTTTCGTTCCAACTTCAATCACTCGGTCTAGAGCTGGAGTTGATTCAGTTTGAACTACCTTACGATTGCTGCCATCTACTTCGATATACTCGATTATAGCACCATCTTTCCCTTCTGCTAGAACTTGTTCTTTCCCTTTGTCTAATTGTGGATTTTCGTGACGGATAGTCTTGAATGGTACTGCCTTCTTGACAATATCCAAACTTGGGAGTTGGAAGACAAGCTCTTTAACCCCTTCTTCAGGGCTTGAAGAAGTAATTGGTTTTTCAGGTTCTTTTGGTAGAAGGTACTCAGGAAGAGTCACAACTGGTGGAGTATCTGTTCCTACAGAACTTTGTTTAGTCCCAACTTCAATTACTCGGTCTAGAGCTGGAGTTGATTCAGTTTGAACTACCTTACGATTGCTGCCATCTACTTCGATATACTCGATTATAGCACCATCTTTCCCTTCTGCTAGAACTTGTTCTTTCCCTTTGTCTAATTGTGGATTTTCGCGACGGATAGTCTTGAATGGTACTATCTTCTTAACAATATCCAAACTTGGGAGTTGGAAGACAAGCTCTTTAACCCCTTCTTCAGGACTTGAAGAAGTAATTGGTTTTTCAGGCTGTTTTGGTTCAACTGGTTGTTCTGGTTGGCTAGGTTGCAATTGCTTGATTTGTTCAAGAGCGTTGTTGAGGGCTTTGTTGACGTCTTCTTGAGTCTTCGCTTCTTGGATAGCTGCAATTGCTTTATCAGTAATTTCAACTAATTTCTTCTTAGCATCATTGTTAGTACCAAGTTCAGCCACTTTTTTCTTGATAGCTTCAGTCAAGCTAGCCATAGCCTTATCATAATTGATTTCAGGCTGTTCAGGTTGTTTTCGGATCAACCGGTTGTTCTGGTTGGCTAGGTTGCAATTGCTTGATTTGTTCAAGAGCGTTGTTGAGGGCTTTGTTGACGTCTTCTTGAGTCTTGGCTTCTTGGATAGCTGCGATTGCTTTATCAGTAATTTCAACTAATTTTCTTTCTTAGCATCGTTGTTAGTACCAAGCTCAGCCACTTTTTTTCTCGATAGCTTCAGTTAGGCTAGCCATAGCCTTATCATAATTGATTTCAGGCTGTTCAGGTTGTTTTCGGATCAACTGGTTGTTCTGGTTGGCTAGGTTGCAATTGCTTGATTTGTTCAAGAGCGTTGTTGAGAGCTTTTGTTGACGTCTTCTTGAGTCTTGGCTTCTTGGATAGCTGCGATTGCTTTATCAGTAATTTCAACTAATTTTTTCTTAGCATCGTTGTTAGTACCAAGTTCAGCCACTTTTTTCTCGATAGCTTCAGTCAAGCTAGCCATAGCCTTATCATAATTGATTTCAGGCTGTTCAGGTTGTTTCGGATCAACTGGTTGTTCTGGGCTATGTTTCGTCTCCAGGTTTTTGGTAATTTTCATCTTTGCTAAGAATATCTTGCAAAGCAGTGACTGTTGACATCACATCTTGTACATTTACCGTATCAGAACTTAATTGTGCAGTGAGTTTATCAAGATTAGACTTGAACGCTTGGCGTGCAGTTGCAGTATCTTTCAATCCAGCAGGATTAAAGTTAGACAAATCTTCTTTCCATTTAGAGATAGATTGAAGGATTTCTGCTTTGCTGTATAGCTCGCTTCCTTCGCCTTTTGTAATGAATTGATCCACTTGCATACCAATATTTTTAGTCAAATCATTCTTGTCAGGGTCTAGTTGGAGAGTTACTGCGTGCAAGTTTTCATCAAGTCCTTTTAGGCTGACTAGAGTCTGATCACCTTGACGGTTAGCGGCATGACCGCTAAAGTATTTCTTGCCATCAATAGTAGATGCATTTCCCATTCCATCTTGATAGGTGACTTCCTTACCGTCAAGGAATACTTTATAGACACCATGACCTGGGTCAACAAATCCTTTGATTTCTAAGCCTGTACCATAGAAATAAGCAGTCACAGTTGTCTTTTTCTTCTGATCCTCTGTCAGATGTCCAAATGATACCCATGATTCAGTATTTTGGTATTTTCCAGAAGAGTTGGTTTCGTGTCTCCAGCCAGGACTGTAATCTAATTGGCTAGCCTGGTCGTCGTAATTTGTCTGATTCGTCTTCAATAAATCAGCCTTCATTACTCGAATAGTTGCGTCGGTAGCAAAACCGAGTAGGGCACCATCAGACGCAGAAGTGAGTTTGGCTTTGAAGTCAAAGATTGAGTCAGCTTGTTCGGTGAAGTCGATAGTTGGAATGGTAACAGTTTTCTCTGTTTCACCATCTGCAAAGGTCACATCTTGAGTTGTATCTTGGTAAACCTTACCGTGAACACCTGTTCCAGGTTCTGTAATGAAGCGAACGGTAGCAGCTCCCTTGCTTCCACCAACACGCTTAATTGTAACAGTAACAGGTTTTCCTTTTTCGACATCGTAAGAAGTTGCTTCAAGCTCAAACATACCCTTGCTGTTATTGTTTAGAGTGTAGATTCCTTCTGTAGCAATTGGTTCACCTGTTTTGTTAACGAGAGTAATAGTGTGTTCTCCAGGCGCTAAATCACCAGTTTCATAAACTTTTTGGCTACGTTTACGGCTACTGTTCTTGGTTTGTACATCTGCGACCTTTTGACCATCCACGTATACAGACATTTCACCATGGTTTGGATCTACTGTTGATACGACGTAAGCCTTGGTTCCTGTGAAACGGTAGGTGACTTTGGCATCTTTCTTGTTAGTCCACATAGAAGTACCGCGAATACCTTCTGACTCGTTGTACCAAGTTGTACCTTCCTTGTCAGCCGTTGTATTTGAGTGGTATTCTAGTCCAAGAGGATATCCCATCATTCTTTTTCGATAGTGCTTGGAGTTTTATAGACTGAGAAGTTGGTTAGGATTGGTGTAGCTTGTGAGCCAGTAATCGTAACTCGGATTTTTTGTGCTTCTACAGGTTGGCCCTGGATCAAACGACGATAGCCTACGGTTGAACCTTCACCATATGGAACCCAATGTCCGTTGATTTCGACTTCAATTTTGAATCCAGAAATACGTTGTCCTTTGGCAATATCTTCCTTGAGTTCTACGACGTCAAAACGTCTCTTTTGTCCCAAATCAACTGTGAAAGCTACCAGTTGTAGCATCATTTGAAAGAGCCCAGCTAGTATCATCTTTACCGTCTGTAAGGTGACTAGTCTTGTAGAGATGATTCTGACGAGTAGAACTTGCTGTAACAGTTGCTCCTTTGGCAAAATCAGTGGCATACATTTGATCTAGAGTCGCTTTGAATTCTTTCAAGCGAGCCACGTCAGCATCTGCGAATTTACCTTCTTTGTTTGGTGGAATGTTGAGAAGAAGTGGCGTTCCACGACCAACAGACTTGAAGTAGATATCCATCAATTCTTTGAGGGATTTTGGTTGCTGGTTATCGTGGTAGAACCAACCAGAACGGATAGAAACATCTGCTTCCCCTACAGAGTACATATCTCCGTCAGGGTCACCGTGGTTAAGGTATTCGTTCTTAACATTTTCGGTAATATTTGCTTTCTTGACCTTGTGCCATACAGGGTCTCCGGCGATACCACGCTCATTTCCAATCCAACGGATACTTGTTGGTTCGGCAGAGAAGATAGCGATATCTCCTTCAGCTTCCTTGATGTATTTGAACCACTCATCAAAAAGTGTAGGTTACTTTTTGGGCACCACTACCGCGTGCTCCATCCATCCAGACTTCGATAAATTTACCCTTATTACCGTATTTTTGGATTACCAAGGATTTCTTTTTAGTTGATTGAGGTAGTATTCGTTGTATTCTTTTTTGAGTAGCTACCTTATATTTAGGGCTATTAACATCCCATGGTGATAGGTAAACACCCATGTTCATATCGTATTTAGTAGCCGATTTAGAGATTTCTTCTAGAAGGTCACCCTTTTCCATCTTTCCATGGACTTGCAGCTACGGTATGATTTGTATATTTAGATGGGTAAATAACGAAACCATCGTGGTGTTTGACAACCATAATAGTTCGTTTGAAACCAGTTTCCTTTAGAGTACGGATCCATTGGTCTGTATCTAAGTTAGTTGGATTGAAGTTTTTAGGGTCTTCATTTCCATGTCCCCACTCAGAATTAGTATAAGTATTCATACCATAGTGGATGAAGGCAGCTAATTCTTCCTTGTGATAATCAAGTTGAGCCTTGCTTGGAAGCGGGCCGTGATTTCCGATTTCTGTTTCTTTATCTTCTGGATGAACAGCAGGTAAAACATTTGAAGTCGGACTAGAGCTATCAGAGATTTTTTCGTATTCAAAGACAACATCATTCACACCCTTGTGCTGGATGCTGGCTTCTAAGCGTGGAGTGATTGCGCGGTAGCCTGCGATTTCTTTTGCTTCAAAAGTGTTTACAAAAGAAACATCGTATTCTTTTTCCATCGTTATTATCAGTAGCTACATCTGATAATTCTTGCTCTGAGTCTTTCAAACGATAATGAATGGCAAATGAACCTTTATTCACTTTATAAACCACCTTGATGACCCGTGTTCCTGGAGCTGTTTTGCTGACGACGTTGTAGGTCCACTCATCTTTGAGTTGTTTGTTGATTTCGACGCCATCAATAGAGACAATCTGGTATTTCTCTTGATTTTTTGTATAGAAGTCGGTCTTAGCGATTTCTTTTTTTGAAGTCATAGTCAAAAGGCTGTTCCAACTTCAGTCTTTTTCAACAAAAGTATCATCAGTTTTGATTGGATTACCAGTTTCATCTACGTGTTGAACCACTACACGTCCATAATCGATTCCTTTAATGAGTGTCGCAACACCGTTTTCATCGAAAGAATATTGATTTTCACCAATAACAGCAGCTTTTATTTCTGAACATTTCTCCTTCAGGAGTAAAGTAATATCGTTTTCCCATTATCACCTTGGTACCAACCTTTGACACCATATTTTGCGATAATATCTTTTACCCATTTGACTTGCTCGGGTGAGAGGACGATCCCACCACCGAAACGGTCTTTGTCAGGGATGCCGTTTTCGATTGTGCCATGTTGGTGAACACCGACTACTTTACCATCACCGTTGAGAATACCAGCACCTGAAAGGCCTGAAACAGAAGTCATATGATAGGTGATGCCTTTTTGAGCCTTTATCATCATAATTATCAACAGATTTTACGACACCATCAGCCTTGTAAAGTTGACCAGCGACAATTGGTTTTTTGAGCTCAGGTGAGCTTGAATCGGTCGGATATCCAATCGTGCTAACAGGATCCCCTGGTTGATAGGTTTTGTTTTCTGCCAAAGGAACAAAGGTAGCAGCTTTATTTGGACTAGCAATTTGAAGAGGAACAGGTGCTACAACAGCAGCCAGATCATTTTGATATCCTTTTCCAAATTCTTTCTTGTTCCAAAAATGAATATCTTCTTCTTTGAAAAGAGTAGTATTACCCGTTACAGGTTGAGAATTGCGAACAGCAGAATTGGAACCGAGGTTATAGTAAAACTTAGCAGAATCTCCACCTCGAATATGTCCTTCTTTTGTATCACGGTCTGATTCTAAAAAGTTGTGAGCGACAGTCAAGATGACATTTGGTGCTACAAAAATACCAGAACCAGACACGATATAGCGTTGGGAACCACCATTGTAAATAGTGTAAATCATACTAGCAGCAGTAGCAGGTTGTCCCTCATAAGGGACGTGCTTCAAATCTAGACCACCGTTGATAATCGCACGATTACCATTTTCAACTTCTTTTGGAAGTTCTTCCTTGTTTTTTAGAATGCTTTCTGTCTCAACTTTTGGGCTATCCTTCTTGTCTACGATTGCTGAAGTATCTATGTTTTTCATGGGCGTATCAGGATAAGCTTGATCGTGGATTTCTTCAGGGAGTAAGTCAGTAGTCTTAGTATCTGCTACAGATTTTTTTCTTCTACTGGTTTAACAGTTTTTTCTCTGTTTTGCTCTGATTTTTTTGAGGTGTAGAGGTTACAGGACTTTCATTTTTTTAACTTCTGGTTTGGTTTTTTTCAGCCTCAGCCAATTTTTTTCTACGTTTGGTTGAGAACTTGTAGCTTTCAATTTTTTTGCTTCGTCCGCTAGTGCTGTTCCAGATGCAAAAAAAGCGAGTCCAACCATAACCGAAGCAACTCCAACGGTTAATTTTTCTGATGCTAAAAGTTTGCCCTTTTTTTCAAAAAGGTATCGATTCATAATGTACTCCTAGTTTGAATAAAGACAGTCAGCTACTGTCTGAGCCCAAGTATGACTTGGAAACGATTTTCTTTAATAATAGTTAATTTGTGCAATAGTTTGAGTATAACCTTCCTCCTATTTAAGCGCTTTCATCTTTAAGATAAAAAAATTTAAAATTGCCATCTTAATCTTTAAAATGACCTAAAAAAACTTTAATATAACAAATATACTAAATTATTCCAAGAAATGCAATAGAGAAAATGTAAGAAAATCAATCTAACTTTAAAGAAATTCATTTGCTTTTTAAAGAAAAAATACATCCTTTCAAAAATTAAACTAAATGAAAGGATGTATTCAAAAAATCAGAGTAATTTTCGTATGGCCTCTTCAATTTGTTGTGGGTCTGTTTTGGAAGAGAAGCGTTCAAAGACTTGCCCATCTCGACCGATGAGAAACTTAGCGAAATTCCATTCGATTCGTTTTCCTAGTGGACCAGATTTCTGGTCTTTCAACCAAACATAGAGGGGTTCTGCCTTCTTACCGTTGACCTTGATTTTGGCAAAAACGTGGGAAGGTGGTTTGATAGTGTAGGCTACAGAAGGCGTTGATTTCTTCTGCGCTACCTGGTGCTTGTCCCATAAACTGATTGCAAGGGAAGTCTAAAATCTCAAAACCTTGTTCTTGATAGCAATCATAGAGTTCTTGGAGACCTTGGTACTGGGGCGTTAAACCACATCCAGTAGCAGTGTTGACAACCAAGAGAACTTTCCCACGATAGGCATCTAGTGAGATTTCTTGATTGTCTTGATTCAAGACTGAAAAATCGTATAGTGAAGTCATTACTTGCTTTTCTCCTTCTGTTTGGTGTTTTTAGGAGTTTTTTCCTCCTGTAGGGATAGAAAGCCGTAGGTCAGGGTTCCAAAAATGCTACCGATAATCAGGCCATACATCAGGAAAGGAACACTTTTATCGAATTGCATGAGCAACTTCACAAAATCTGGAAGGGACATCTGTTGAACGAAGACTTTATGAAAGATGAGTAGGGTAAAGAGGCCAATCTGAATACCGATAAACACAATCCAGCTTCGGAATTTGATTTGGGCTTTGCTGTAGGTTTTGAGGATAATTTCTGACTTGTCATCTTTTTCCAGATGGAGTTTTTTGACGGCTTTCTGAGTTTTTAAGGTAATGAAAAAAATGAGTCCAGAGTAAACGTAGGGCATGGCATAGCGAACCACCTCTATGAAGCGTCCAAATAACAGATAAAACAAGAAGAGGAAGAAGGAAGAATAAACGATTTGGACCATGGAACGGGCACAGGCTTTGTAGATAATTTCTTGCCGGCATTCATCAAAAGGGCCTTGGATGTGAAAGAGATTTCGAAGTAGGCGAGTGGTGAAGTCTTCTTTTTTTCATGCTGATAACCTCCTAAATGAGCGGTTTTATTGATTGACTTCTTTAACGAATTGATAGAGATAATAAAGATAAGTGATAGAAGAAAGGCTAGCGATAGTCAGCAGTAAATAATATTTCCAATCGCTTGAGATGAGCATCAGTTGTGGAAAAGATAGAATTATAAAGTATAGTGCTAAGTTGAGTATGCGTGTTTGGGGAGTCAATCTTTAGATAAGTCAGTCCTTTGTTGAGTGCTGGAATAAAGACTAGCCCGAGGAATATCTCGCTGATTGGCAAGTTCCCTGAAACGATGATGAAGATGAGCAGAGAACTGAACAAAAGATGATAGGTAAGTAAAGTTACTAGTGATTTCATAAGGTACTTCCTAATCCTCATCTTGATTTTTCTTAGTTTTTGCAATGCGACGGGAGATGAGGAACTGTATGCTCGCTCCGAAGAAAATAGAACCGAGAATGCTTGATACACCATTTCTTATAGTGAGAAGAGAATGAAAATAGTCCTGACCTTCACCTATGAGTATACTTAGAAGAGGAGTTATAAAAAACATCCATAGACCAAAGAACAAACCTGCTTTAAGACCTGGGTAGTATAGTTGCTTACTTTCTTTCTCGCTCAGCATGTCTGGATCAATAGCTGTAATCCCTGTTTTTTTCATTTGGTAGGTGACATAGCCAGCAGCGATGAGGGCAATCACTAAAATCAGAGGAGGATAGATTAGAGCCACTTCTTGAGGGTATTTATAGGCCAGAAGGAGTGGAATAAGATTTCCGAAAATCATCAGATAAAAGAGGATGATAAAGACTTGGTTCCCAATACGATCGGCCTCACGCCGTTTGTATTCGTCAAGGGGACCAGAAATACCGTATGTGTGTTTGATCAGTTTTTCCGTGAAGGTTTCTTTTTTCATGAGTTTGCTCCTTTTTAAAAATTATCCTCCCAAAAGAGACTGTTGAGGTCAGTTTGGAGGCTGCGGGCGAGATTGAGACAGAGTTCCAGTGTTGGATTGTACTTGTCGTTCTCAATCATATTGATGGTTTGTCTCGAGACACCGATATCCTTGGCGAGTTCGAGCTGGGAAATGCCTAGTTCCTTGCGAAATTCTTTCACACGATTCATCTGTTCTCCTTTCTGATTTATGTCGTATATATTTGACTATATTATATTCTTCTATGAAATAGATGTCAAGCATATTTGACATATTTCTTAAAGAAATCTTACTTTTTTTGACCTATTTGTCTGACTAGTGCAAGCTATTCGGATTTGTGGTAAAATAGATAGGATATGACAAAAGAATTTCATCATGTAACGGTCTTACTCCACGAAACGATTGATATGCTCGACGTAAAGCCTGACGGTATCTACGTTGATGCGACTTTGGGTGGAGCGGGCCATAGCGAATATTTATTAAGTAAATTAAGTGAAAAAGGCCATCTCTATGCCTTTGACCAGGACCAGAATGCTATTGACAACGCGCAAAAACGTTTGGCACCCTATATCGAAAAAGGGATGGTAACCTTTATCAAGGATAATTTCCGTCATTTACAGGCACGTTTGCGCGAAGCTGGTGTTCAGGAAATTGATGGAATTTGTTATGACTTGGGAGTGTCTAGTCCTCAATTGGATCAGCGTGAGCGTGGTTTTTCTTATAAAAAGGATGCGCCACTGGACATGCGGATGAATCAGGAAGCTAGTCTGACAGCCTATGAAGTGGTGAACCACTATGACTATCATGACTTGGTTCGAATTTCTTCAAGTATGGAGAGGACAAATTCTCTAAACAGATTGCGCGTAAGATTGAACAAGCACGTGAAGTCAAGCCAATCGAGACAACGACTGAGTTGGCTGAGATTATCAAGTCGGCTAAGCCTGCCAAGGAGCTCAAGAAAAAGGGTCACCCTGCTAAACAGATTTTCCAGGCTATTCGAATTGAAGTTAATGATGAACTGGGAGCAGCAGATGAGTCCATCCAGCAGGCTATGGAGATGTTGGCTCTAGATGGTAGAATTTCAGTGATTACCTTTCATTCTTTAGAAGACCGCTTGACCAAGCAATTGTTCAAGGAGGCTTCAACAGTGGAAGTTCCCAAAGGTTTGCCTTTCATCCCAGATGATCTCAAGCCCAAGATGGAATTGGTGTCCCGTAAGCCAATCTTGCCAAGTGCAGAAGAATTAGAAGCTAATAACCGCTCGCACTCAGCTAAGTTGCGCGTGGCCAGAAAAATTCACAAGTAAGAGGGGAAAAGATGGCAGAAAGAATCGAAAAAACAAGCCAGTCGCTGCAAACCAAGTTTAAGAGATTTTCACGAGTAGAGAAGGCATTTTATCTTTCGATTGCTTTGACTACAATTGTTTTAGCGATTAGCGTTGTGTTTATGCAGACAAAGCTATTACAAGTTCAGAATGAATTGACCAAGGTTAATGCTCAGATAGAAGAAAAGAAGACAGAACTAGACGATGCCAAGCAAGAGGTTAATGAATTGATTCGTTCAGAACGTTTGAAAGAAATTGCAAACTCGAAGGATTTGCAGTTGAATAACGAAAATATCCGAACAGCGGAGTAAGATATGAAACAATTGAAAGAAAAAATTATCCGTTTTGCCGTTCGTAATCGTAAATCACCAGAAGAAAATCGCCGAAGAGTAGGGAAGAGCCTAAGTTTATTGGCAGTCGTACTCTTCGCTGTCTTTTTGGTCAACTTTGCGGTCATTATTGGAACGGGTAGTAAATTTGGTAAAGACTTGGTCAAAGAGGCTAAGAAGGTTCACCAGACAACGAAGACCATTCCGGCGAAACGAGGAACTATCTATGATCGAAATGGAACGCCAATAGCAGAAGATGCGACTTCTTACAATGTGTATGCTGTTATTGACAAGACCTACAAGTCGGCTACTGGGAAAGTTCTTTATGTAGAAGATTCAAAATTTAGTAAAGTTGCAGAAATTTTTCATAAATACCTGGAGATGGATGAGTCCTATGTGACAGAACAACTTGCTCAGCCCAATCTGAAACAGGTATCGTTTGGTACAAAAGGAAATGGTATTACTTATGCCAATATGATGGCTATTAAAAATGATCTCAAGACTGCTGGTGTGGAGGGGGTTGATTTTACAACTAGTCCTAACAGGAGTTATCCGAATGGTCAGTTTGCTTCATCATTTATTGGTCTAGCACAACTTCATGAAAATGAAGATGGTAGCAAGAGTTTATTAGGGACATCTGGTTTAGAGAGTTCTCTAAATAGAATCCTTGCGGGAACAGATGGAATTATCACTTACGAAAAAGATCGTCTGGGAAATATTGTACCAGGTACAGAGCAAGCTTCTCAACAAACTGTAGACGGGAAGGATGTTTATACCACTCTTTCAAGTCCCTTGCAGTCCTTCATGGAAACACAGATGGATGCATTTCAAGAAAAGGTAAAAGGCAAGTACATGACAGCTACCTTGGTCAGTGCTAAGACAGGTGAAATCCTCGCTACTACTCAAAGACCTACCTTTAATGCAGACACTAAGGATGGTATCACTAAAGACTTTGTTTGGCGCGATATCCTCTATCAGAGTAACTATGAGCCAGGATCAACCATGAAGGTGATGATGTTGGCAGCAGCTATTGATAATAAGACTTTCCCTGGTGGAGAATACTTTAACAGTAGCGAGTTGAAACTGGCAGATGCAACCATTCGAGATTGGGACGTTAACGAAGGTTTGACGAGTGGTGGAACGATGACCTTTTCTCAAGGTTTTGCCCACTCTAGTAATATCGGGATGACCTTGCTCGAGCAGAAAATGGGAGATGCGACTTGGCTCGATTATCTCAATCGCTTTTAAGTTTGGGGTGCCGACGCGTTTTGGTCTGACTGATGAGTATACAGGTCAATTGCCTGCAGATAATATTGTCAATATTGCCATGAGTGCATTTGGTCAGGGGATTTCTGTAACGCAGACTCAGATGCTACGTGCTTTTACAGCCATTGCCAATGATGGTGTTATGTTAGAGCCGAAAATTTATCAGTGCACTTTATGATCCAAATGATCAATCTGTTCGTAAGTCTCAAAAAGAGGTTGTCGGAAATCCTGTATCGAAAGAAGCGGCATCAGTCACGCGTGACCACATGGTTATGGTTGGAACAGACCCTACATATGGAACTATGTATAATCATAGTACAGGCAAGGCAACTGTCAATGTTCCAGGTCAGAATGTGGCCCTTAAATCAGGGACTGCGCAGATTGCGGATGAGAAAAATGGTGGGTATCTTACAGGTTCAACAAACTACATTTTCTCAGTTGTTTCCATGCACCCAGCGGAAAAATCCTGACTTTTATTCTCTATGTGACGGTTCAACAACCTGAGCATTATTCAGGTATTCAACTTGGAGAGTTTGCCAATCCAATTCTTGAAAAGAGCCTCAGCTATGAAAGAATCACTCAATCTTCAGTCAACTGCTAAGAATTTGGAGCAGTTTAGTAAGACTACAAGCTATGCAATGCCTGCAACTAAGGATTACACGCCGGGTGATTTAGCAGAGGAATTACGACGTAACCTTGTTCAACCAATCGTTATTGGAACAGGAACTAAGATTAAAGACAGTTCTGTTTCTGAAGGGAATAATTTGGAAGCCAATCAGCAAATCTTAATCCTATCTGATAAGCTTGAAGAAATGCCGGATATGTATGGATGGACACAGGAAAATGTTCAAGCATTTGCCAAATGGTTGAATATTGAAGTAGAGTGGGATGGTACAGGTAAAACGGTTCAAAAACAGAGTGTTCGTGCCAATACTGCCATCAAAAGATATTAAAAAAATTTGAAAGTAACTTTAGGAGATTAACATGATTAGTTCCATTAGTACTGGAATTCTTAGCTTTTTATTAACAGTTATTGGTATTCCAGCCTTTATCCAATTTTATCGAAAAGCCCAGATTACTGGCCAGCAGATGCATGAGGATGTCAAGCAGCATCAGGCAAAAGCTGGAACTCCAACCATGGGGGGACTTGTTTTCCTCGTTGTTGCAGTTGTGGTGAGTTTCCTCGTCGCTCTTTTTTTCAAAACAATTGACCAACAACGTTGGTATGATTTTTGTTTATTTTGGTCTTGTATGGCTTGGTTGGTTTTTTTAGATGACTTCCTCAAGGTCTTCCGTAAAAATCAATGAGGGCCTTAATCCCAAAACAGAAATTGGCTCTTCAGCTGCTAGGTGGCGTCATTTTCTACCTTTTTTATGAGCGTGGGGGCGATATGCTCTCTGTCTTTGGTTACCAAGTGCATCTAGGGATTTTCTATATTATCTTCGCTCTTTTCTGGCTAGTCGGTTTTTCAAACGCAGTCAACTTGACAGATGGTATTGACGGTTTAGCGAGTATTTCCGTTGTGATTAGCTTGTCTGCTTATGGAGTTATTGCCTATGTGCAAGGTCAGATGGATATCCTTCTAGTGATTTTTGCCATGATTGGTGGTTTGCTTGGTTTCTTTGTCTTTAACCATAAGCCTGCTAAGGTCTTTATGGGAGATGTGGGAAGTTTGGCCCTAGGTGGAATGTTGGCAGCTATCTCGATGGCCCTCCACCAAGAATGGACTCTCTTGATTATCGGAATTGTTTATGTCTTTGAAACAACTTCAGTTATGATGCAAGTCAGTTATTTCAAACTGACAGGTGGTAAACGTATTTTCCGTATGACGCCTGTGCATCACCATTTTGAGCTTGGAGGATTGTCTGGTAAAGGAAATCCTTGGAGCGAGTGGAAGGTTGATTTCTTCTTTTGGGGAGTGGGGCTACTAGCAAGTCTTTTGACGCTAGCCTTTTTATACCTACTGTAAAAAATAAATCAGGATGAAGCTTATCTTCATCCTGATTTTTGTGTGGTTAAAAGTTAGTTGGACTCATCCTTCTTACTCTTAAGTAGAAAAGTTGCTGTTAGGACTAGACTCAATCCTGACAAGAATAGTAGTGGATTGGATGTTTCACCAGTAGCTGGAAGTTGTTCTTTAGGAGAATCATTTGCAGATTGAACAAGGTCTGGACTAGATGAAACTTGCTCAGAGCTGTTGGCTAATGGTTTGATATCTGTTTCACTTGGTTTTTGCTCTGCAGTAGTTGATGCTCCATTAGCTTGATAAACGACTGCATAGGTGCTGAAATGACTAGTCGTAAATTCTGCCATTCCCTCGCGAATAGTAAAATCGAGTGCCTGTAACTCTTTTGATGGAGTTAGGTAGTAAACATTTTCGACAGCAGAGGAAATAGGCAAGCGAACCAAGACAGCTCCTTTTGGTTGCAAACTCTGGTCTGTTGGATTTTTAAGGTGAAGATCGTAAGCATCATAGGTCTTACCAAATAGTTCTTGAGTTAATACGCGTCTACTAGAAATATGAGAAACTCCCTCTAATTCAGTCGCTCCTCCAATAATTTCAACTTCAGTCCTTTCATCTTTTAAGACACGAAGTTTATATTCAGGAACAGAAACCGTAGGCGCTTGCTCTTGTCCTGCTGTGTCGATAGGCTTCGTGTACTCAGGAATAGAAACAGTAAGTGCTTGCTCTTGTCCTGCTGTGCCGATAGGTTTCGTGTACTCAGGAATAGAAACCGTAGGCGCTTGCTCTTGTCCTGCTGTGCCGATAGGTTTCGTGTACTCAGGGATAGAAACCGTAGGCGCTTGCTCTTGTCCTGCTGTGCCGATAGGTTTCGTGTACTCAGGGATAGAAACAGTAAGTGCTTGCTCTTGTCCTGCTGTGCCGATAGATTTAGTGTATTCAGGAATAGAAACAGTAGGTGGTTGTTCTAGTCCTGCTGTGCCGATAGGTTGAGTGTATTCAGGGATAGAAACCGTAGGCGCTTGCTCTAGCCCTGCTGTGCCGATAGGCTTAGTGTACTCAGGAATAGAAACGGTAGGAGCTTGTTCTATTCCTGCTGTGCCGACAGGTTTAGTGTACTCAGGAATAGAAACAGTAGGAGCTTGTTCTAGTCCTGCTGTGCCGATAGGTTGAGTGTATTCAGGGATAGAAACAGTAGGTGGTTGTTCTAGTCCTGCTGTGCCGATAGGCTTAGTGTATTCAGGAATTTCTACAATAGGAGCAGGGTCATCTCCCTTGCTTGTAGTTGGCTGCTGATTCTCAACCTTCTTCTCATCCTTTTTGGTAAAGACAGCTACTACAGGACTGCTTGTTGTATTTCCCTGGATAGAATAAGCTTCTATCGCATTTCCAACTTTTCGATTGGTTTCGTCAGGGATAGGGATTTGTACCTGATTATCTTGGATTGATAAGACAGTCTGATCCCCAGTCGTAACCAGATGATTATCGTCTATCCTGCGCAAAACGAGTGGATCTTTGATACCTGGGAAGGTCACAGCGATTGCTTCCCAGTCTCCAGTTGGTAGGGTTAAGGAAATTTCTTTGTCATTTTCCTTAAGTGGTGTGATACTTGGACTATCCAAGCTTACAGCTGGAGCTTTAATCACATCAAATGAATCTAGAGAAATTTTCTTGCGACCTGCTGGTGAATTTGGATCAACTTTCAATGTCAAAATATGATTACCATCGGTCAGATTAGTAAATTCTCCAATTAAGGTTGCCTTTTGGGTAGCGCCAGCAGTGTAGAAGTCTAGACTTGGCATTTCTTTTCCATCCAGTGTCACGAGAGCTTTTCCGATAGCGGATGTTTTGAGTCCGTAAATTCGAATACCTGTTCCAGTAAATGGAATGGTTGCTTGAGCTTCTGAAGCAGTACTTGGGTCGGCGTTATTGATGTCCGCATATTTTTCTGTGCTCTTATATAATTCAGTATCGCTCCAATCTTTGAATTGAGATCCGTATTGAATGCGAGGGTCGCGGTCATCCATTTTTTCAATGGTTGTTCCTTGTCCCGGTAAAACTTTAAAGTAGTCTAAGGAAATTTTGGAACGTTCACTTCCACGGTGTTTATGCTCTTGTTTTACAGTGATAGTCATCACATGAGCACCATCTGACAATCCTGTGAAGCGACCGATAAGGCTACCTTTTTCAGTTGCACCTGCAGTATAGAAGTCCAGTTCACCGACTGATTTACCATCGATTTTGACTTCAGCGATTCCCAATTGAGATGATTTGAGACCATAGATTTCAATGCCAACACCATTGAAGGAATGGTTGCTGTCGCATCTTTATCTGTATAGTTACCTAGTGACAGATCAGCAAACTTCTCTGTTCCTCCAAATAATTCTGAGTCTGCCCAGTTTCCAAATGCAGAACCGTATTGGATTCGGCTATCACGGTCATCCATCAATTGGTTATAGGTTTCGACATTGGCCTTTTCGGATACCTGTGTAGAAACATTACCCAGCATAGCCTTAACAGTATAAGTGTAGGCGAGTTGAGGATCGAGTGAACGGTCGATAAAATGGGTTTGATTGGTCACAAATTCTCTGCTTGCAGAGGTTTGGCCAGATTCGTCTTTCACTTGTCTTTGGATAACATAGTGGGTAGCGCCTTCTACTTGGTTGAAGGTAAGTTCGGCAGTGACGCCATTTTGTCTAACTGCTGTCAGACTGGTTACACGACCAGGGAAATGTTCAAAGGTAATGACATCACCTTTTTGTGTTGCCAGTTGAATGCGGCCATCTTTAAGAACAGTTGCTTTGACAGATTTGCCATTAACCTTAACCTGACTGGTTTCGATATTTGGATAATCTACAACTAGGTCTCCACCGACATTTGAAAGGAAGGACAAGCTTTGCAGGTTTTTATCTTTCCACTTCATGCTGACTTCAAAGTTACCGCGAGCAACCAGACCAGAAACCTGACCGTCTTTCCAAGCATCTGGAAGGGCTGGCAATGGTGCAATGTAGCCAGTGTGTGATTGGGAGAAGCATTTCTGCAATCCCACTGGTTGCTCCAAAGTTTCCATCGATTTGGAAAGGTGCGTGCGTGTCCCAAAGGTTTTCTAGGGTTGAATATTTGAGCTGTTCAGCGAGCAAGCGATGGGCACGGTTACCGTCTAAGAGACGAGCCCAGAGGTTGATTTTATTGGCCTTAGACCAACCAGTACCACCATCTCCGCGATGGTTCAAAGTTGCACGCGCAGCTTCTAAGTATTCAGCCTGATCCTTGCTAAAGAGCGTACCTGGGAAGAGACCTACCAGATGTGAAACGTGGCGGTGGTTATTTTCAATGCCTTCATTAGTGAATTGTGGACTGTCTTCTTCGTACCATTCCTTGATGCGTCCCTCTTTGTTAATGTGAAGTGGTTTTAGTTTGTCAAATTTAGCCTTGACCTCTGTAACTAAGTCTTTGTCGACATTCAGATGGTTGGCGACTTCCATGTAGTCATGGAATAGCTGCCAGACTAGTGATTGGTCAAAGGTATTTCCAATGGTAATAGTACCGTGTTCAGGTGAATAGGATGGAGAAGATACCCAACGGTCGCTGGCCTGGTCATAGTGTAAGAAGGAATTCCAGAACTTAGCTGTTTCCTTGAGCATTGGATAGATCTTTTCTTTGAGATAAGTCTCATCCTTGGTGAATTTATAGTAGTCATAAACGTTCTGCATCATCCAGGCATTAGCTGCTGGCGACCAACCCCAATAGTAATTCCAACCAGGAGTAGTCCAGCCAAATGGTGTCGCCTGGGTATGAACCAGCCAGCCATTTTCTTGTCCATCTTGGATTCGATACCGGCGTATTCCTTAGCAGCGATACGGCCATAGTAACGCATATCGTCAATGTAATTGATCATTGGCTTGGCTGTTTCAGCTAGATTGCTCATGTAGGCTGGCCAATAGTTCATTTGCAAATTGACATTGAGGTGGTAGTCAGCGTTCCAAGGTGGATTGTCTACGGCATTCCAGACTCCTTGTAGGTTGGCAGGAAGGGCATCTGTCCGATCACGAGATGAACTAATCAATAAATAACGTCCGTATTGGAAGAAGAGTTCTTCCAGTTTTTGCCCTTTGCTAGGGTTATAGGTCTGAAGGGCCTCTTTTGTCGTTTGAGCAGCATTGCTTCCACCTAGGTTTAGTTTGACGCGGTTAAAGAGCCTTTGATAGTCTTTGATATGGTTCTTTTTAAGTGTCTCGTAGTCTTTGCCCCTAGCTGCTTCTACAATGTCTTTAACTGTTTTTTCGAGGTCAATGTCTTTGCGATAGTTTGTTTTTGGATTCTGAGCAAAGTTAGTCTTGGCACTGAGTAAAAGCGTAGCGTAGCTAGCTCCTGTGATTGTTAAACTATCCTCATGGACAGTAACTTTTCCGTCCGTTTTAATTCCTAGATAGGATGCGAACTGGAGGCCATTATCTTTGACTGTACCTTTTAGTAGGATACCATTTGGGTCTGTCGTAACATGGCCACTCTTGTAGTTAGAATATTCCGCTGAGTAGTCTCCGTTAGCAAGTAAATCTTTTGTTAAGCTATTCCAAACTGTAAAATCAAGTTTTTTGTCCCCTTTTTGGGTCAAGTGAGTCACGGTGACATCATCAGGATAGCTGGAGAAGGTTTCACGTTTGAAGGTTGTCCCATCTTGGGTGTAAGAAGTGGTTGTAGTGGCTTCTGTGATATCCAAACCACGGTGATAATCTGTTACCGTATCCAGACCCTTTTTCTGGTTATTGAAAACCATGGATACATCACCAAAGGCTAAATAACGTCCATATTGGGAGTTGTTTGGACCAACTAGATTTCGCTCAGCTAATCGTTTGGCTTTTTGGCGGTCTCCATCCTCGAGAGCCTTACGAATTTCTGCTAAAATTTTATACCGTTCCTGATAGTTTCCTCCATTATAGTCGGTACTGTCGGGACGCGGTCCACCTGACCAAAGAGTTTTTTCGTTGTATTGGATTCTCTCCTCGCCGATGAGACCAAAAACCTTAGCCCCCATCTCACCATTCCCAACGGGGAGGGCTTGTTTTTCCCATCCATCATAGGAAGGAGCTGTTGGTCGATCATAGTTTAGCTGATAGTTGCTTTGTTCTGTCACAGGTAGTTCTTGCTTTTCGGCTTCATTATTTTTATTAGCTTCTACAATGGCCTCAGTACTGGCTTGATTAGTTGTAGCAGAGGCAACATTAGCCTCAGTGGGTTTGGTTTTAGAAACACTATTATCAGCTAGAACTGGTTTTGAATGGTCAACTGCTTCGCTTGGCTGTGTGTGCTCGGTTGATTCAGTTGTTTTCGTAACGGTATCTTTCTTAGCTGTAGTTTTCTCCAGTGTAGCCTCTTTTTGCTTTACTTCAGTAGTATCAGCAGAGACGGTATGACTAGCTAGAAAAACCGCTCCAAGCAAAACAGAGGCTGTGCCGACTGTTAGCTTCCGAATACTGTAGCGACAGGATTTCCCCCTAAATAAATTTCTCATAGAAATCTCCTCTCATTTATTGTAAGCGCATTCATTTTTTCTTAAAAAAATATAATGCTCTATTTACAGTCTGATATAGACCGATTTTATTCGTACCATTTTAATATAACAAATAAAACCGGAGAAAGCAAGGGATTTTCATATGAAGTTATAGTTTTATATAATGTCACTGGAAACTGGTTAGACAAGTAGTCAAAGATACGAATGTATAAGGCGACTATGTATTGGTATCGTCTTGAAAGCGTAAAACAAACTAGTCAGGGTGGCTAGTTTATGGTATAATGAAGGAGACTCAAAAAGAAACAGGAGAAAAATGATGGATTTACTTTTAGCAATTGTATTGATTGTGCTAGCTTTTCTAGGAGGAGCTCTTGGAGGAATGTACTTGGTTCGTAAGCAAATCGAAAAAGAATTTGCTGACAACCCACGTTTGAATGCTGAAGCAGTTCGTACTCTTTTGAGTGCAAATGGTCAAAAACCAAGCGAAGCTAAGGTACAACAAGTTTACCACCAAATCATCCGCCAACAAAAGGCCGCCCTTGCTAACAATAAAAAGAAAAAATAAATAAGGAAAAGTCTGGGATGAAAGTTCCAGACTTCTCACTATGTTGGTTATGTTTAGGGATGAGACTTTTTCCTTGCATTCTATTGATATTTGATTATGATTAAGAGAGATAGTTATTGATTAGGCTGTCATTCGGTTCATAAAGATAAATAATCATAATGAACTATCAATCAGAAAAAAGACTAGAAAGAAGACTGTATGGATAATCGACCAATTGGTTTTTTGGATTCGGGTGTCGGGGGCTTGACCGTTGTGCGCGAGCTCATGCGCCAGCTTCCCCATGAAGAAATCGTCTATATTGGAGATTCGGCGCGGGCGCCCTATGGCCCCCGTCCTGCTGAGCAAATTCGTGAATATACTTGGCAGTTGGTCAACTTTCTCTTGACCAAGGATGTCAGATGATTGTCATTGCTTGTAACACTGCGACTGCGGTCGTCTGGGAAGAAATCAAGGCTCAACTAGATATTCCTGTCTTGGGTGTGATTTTGCCAGGAGCTTCAGCAGCCATCAAGTCCAGCCAAGGTGGGAAAATCGGAGTGATTGGAACACCCATGACGGTACAATCAGACATTTACCGTCAGAAAATTCATGATTTGGATCCGGACTTACAGGTGGAGAGTTTGGCTTGTCCCAAGTTTGCTCCCTTGGTTGAGTCGGGTGCTCTGTCAACCAGTGTCACCAAGAAAGTGGTCTATGAAACCCTGCGTCCCTTGGTTGGAAAGGTGGATAGCCTGATTTTGGGTTGTACCCATTATCCACTCCTCAGACCTATTATTCAAAATGTCATGGGACCCAAGGTTCATCTTATTGATAGTGGGGCAGAGTGCGTACGGGACATTTCAGTCTTACTTAATTATTTTGAAATCAATCGTGGTCGCGATGCTGGACCACTCCATCACCGTTTTTACACAACAGCCAGTAGCCAAAGTTTTGCACAAATTGGTGAAGAATGGCTGGAAAAAGAGATTCATGTGGAGCATGTAGAATTATGACAAATAAAATTTATGAATATAAGGATGACCAGGACTGGTATGTCGGCTCATATAGTATTTTTGGTGGTGTCCGGACATTGACTGATGAAGACTTGGATTTTCCTCTATTTGAGTTTGCCCAAAGATTTCGAGATGAGGAACAAGGTTTTCCTATTTCTGTGATTGTTTTACGCTATGGTTCTCTCTACCGTTTATTGTCTTTTGTGGTAGATATCCTCAACCAAGAAATGGGACGAAATCTGGAAGTCATCCAACGTCAGGGAGCTTTTCTCTTGATTGAAAATGGGCAACTCCTGCATGTAGCATTGCCTAAAGAAGGGGTCAATGTTCATGATTTCTTTGAGACAAGCAAGGTCAGAGAAACCTTATTGATTGCGACTCGAAACGAAGGCAAGACCAAAGAGTTCCGAGCTATCTTTGATAAGTTAGGCTACGATGTGGAAAATCTCAATGATTATCCTGACCTGCCTGAAGTAGCTGAAACAGGCATGACCTTCGAAGAAAATGCCCGTCTCAAGGCAGAAACCATTTCTCAATTAACGGGCAAGATGGTTTTGGCAGATGACTCAGGTCTCAAAGTCGATGTCCTTGGTGGCTTGCCAGGTGTCTGGTCAGCTCGTTTCGCAGGTGTGGGAGCTACTGACCGTGAAAACAACGCTAAGCTCTTGCACGAATTGGCCATGGTCTTTGAACTCAAGGACCGCTCGGCTCAATTCCATACAACCCTAGTCGTAGCCAGCCCAAACAAGGAAAGCTTGGTTGTTGAAGCAGACTGGCCAGGCTACATTAACTTTGAACCTAAGGGTGAAAATGGCTTTGGCTATGATCCCCTCTTCCTTGTGGGAGAGACAGGCAAGTCCTCAGCTGAATTAACCCTTGAAGAAAAAAATAGCCAATCTCACCGCGCCTTAGCCGTTAAGAAACTTTTGGAGGTATTTCCATCATGGCAAAGCAAACCATCATTGTAATGAGCGATTCTCATGGCGATAGCTTGATTGTAGAAGAAATCCGTGATCGCTATGTAGGCAAAGTTGATGCCGTTTTTCATAACGGCGATTCTGAACTGCGTCCTGATTCTCCCCTTTGGGAAGGCATCCGTGTTGTTAAAGGGAACATGGACTTCTACGCCGGCTACCCAGAACGTTTGGTGACCGAGCTTGGTTCGACCAAGATTATCCAAACTCATGGTCACTTGTTTGACATCAATTTCAATTTTCAAAAGTTGGACTACTGGGCTCAAGAAGAAGAGGCCGATATCTGCCTCTATGGTCACTTGCATGTACCAAATGCTTGGGTGGAAGGCAAGACCCTCTTTCTAAATCCAGGTTCTATCAGCCAACCACGTGGGACCATCAGAGAATGTCTCTATGCTCGTGTGGAGATTGATGACAGTTATTTCAAAGTGGACTTTTTGACACGAGACCACGAGGTGTACCCGGGCTTGTCCAAGGAGTTTAGCCGATGATTGCCAAGGAGTTTGAAACTTTCTTGTTGGGGCAGGAGGAAACTTTTTTGACCCCTGCTGAAAATCTAGCTGTGTTGATTGATACCCACAATGCGGATCATGCGACCCTCTTGCTCAGTCAGATGACCTATACCCGTGTTCCTGTTGTGACAGATGAAAAACAGTTTGTTGGGACGATTGGGCTCAGAGATATTATGGCTTATCAGATGGAGCATGACTTGAGCCAAGAAATCATGGCAGATACGGATATCGTTCATATGACGAGAACGGACGTAGCGGTTGTCTCGCCTGACTTTACCATTACGGAGGTCTTGCACAAGCTGGTAGATGAGTCTTTCTTACCGGTTGTGGATGCGTCTGGTATTTTCCAAGGAATTATCACGCGCAAGTCTATCCTCAAGGCAGTCAATGCCCTCTTGCATGACTTTAGTAAGGAATATGAGATTCGATGCAAATGAGAGACAGGATTTCAGCCTTTTTTAGAGGAAAAAGCAGGGTTTATCTGCCAATTCCAAGCAGTCCTATAAGTATGATTTGGAGCAATTTTTAGACATTGTAGGTGAGCGGATTTCTGAGACTAGTCTCAAGATTTACCAAGCCCAGCTAGCCAATCTAAAAATCAGCGCCCAGAAGCGAAAGATTTCGGCCTGTAACCAATTTCTCTACTTTCTCTATCAAAAAGGAGAAGTGGATAGCTTTTTACCGCTTTGGAATTAGCTAAACAAGCTGAAAAAGAAAACTGAAAAACCAGAGATTCTAGACCTAGACTCTTTTTGGCAGGAAAGCGACTATCCAGAGGGACGCTTGCTAGCGCTCTTAATCCTAGAAATGGGGCTCTTACCGAGTGAGATTTTAGCTCTAAAGGTTGCGGATATCAACTTGGACTTTCAAGTGTTGCGAATCAAGAAGGCTTCCCAACAGAGAATTGTCACCATTCCTACAACTTTGCTTTCAGAATTGGAACCCTTGATGGGCCAGACCTATCTCTTTTGAAAGGGAGGGAAAGCCTATTCTCGTCAGTGGGCCTTTCCGTCAGCTAGAGTCCTTTGCCAAGGAGAAAGGGTTTCCGGCCTTATCAGCCCAAGCCTTGCGGGAACAGTTCATTCTAAGACAAATAGAAAACAAGGTCGATTTGTACGAAATTGCAAAAAAATTAGGATTAAAAACAGTCCTGACCTTAGAAAAATATAGATAATGGATATTAAATTAAAAGATTTTGAAGGACCTCTGGACTTGCTTTTGCACCTGGTTTCTAAGTACCAGATGGATATCTACGATGTGCCTATTACGGAAGTCATCGAACAGTATCTAGCCTATGTCTCAACCCTGCAGGCCATGCGTCTGGAAGTGACGGGCGAGTACATGGTTATGGCCAGTCAGCTGATGCTGATCAAGAGCCGCAAGCTCTTGCCAAAGGTAGCAGAAGTGACAGACTTGGAGGATGACCTGGAGCAGGATCTTCTCTCTCAAATCGAAGAATACCGCAAGTTCAAGCTCTTGGGTGAGCACTTGGAAGCCAAGCACCAAGAACGGGCACAGCACTATTCTAAAGCGCCGACAGAGTTGATTTACGAAGATGCGGAGCTTGTGCATGATAGGACTACCATTGACCTCTTTTTGGCTTTTTCAAATATATTAGCTAAGAAAAAAGAGGAGTTTGCACAGAATCACACGACTATCCTGCGGGATGAGTATAAGATTGAAGACATGATGGTCATCGTAAAAGAGTCCTTGGTTGGACGAGACCAGTTGCGCTTGCAGGATTTGTTCAAGGAAGCCCAGAATCTCCAAGAGGTCATCACCCTCTTTTTGGCAACCCTAGAGTTAATCAAAACCCAGGAGCTGATACTTGTGCAAGAAGAGAGTTTCGGAGATATCTATCTCATGGAAAAGGAGGAAGAAAGTCAAGTGGTCCAAAGCTAGACTTGATAGAGAGGAAAGATGAGTACTTTAGCAAAAATAGAAGCGCTCTTGTTTGTAGCGGGTGAAGATGGGATTAGAGTCCGCCAGTTAGCTGAACTCCTCTCTCTGCCACCGACAGGTATCCAACAGAGTTTAGAAAAATTAGCCCAGAAGTGTGAAAAGGACCCAGATTCCAGTTTGGCTCTGATTGAGACAGGGGGCGCTTATAGATTGGTGACCAAGCCTCAGTTTTCAGAGATTTTGAAGGAATACTCTAAGGCACCTATCAACCAGAGTTTATCTCGGGCTGCCCTTGAGACCTTGTCCATCATTGCCTACAAACAGCCCATCACACGGATAGAGATTGATGCCATCCGTGGGGTCAACTCGAGTGGGGCCTTGGCAAAGTTGCAGGCCTTTGACTTGATACGAGAAGACGGGAAAAAAGAAGTGTTGGGTCGCCCTAACCTCTATGTGACTACAGATTATTTCCTAGATTACATGGGGATAAATCATTTGGAAGAATTACCAGTGATTGATGAGCTTGAAATTCAAGCCCAAGAAAGCCAATTATTTGGTGAAAGGATAGAAGAAGATGAGAATCAATAAGTATATTGCCCACGCAGGTGTGGCCAGTAGGAGAAAAGCAGAAGAGCTGATCAAGCAAGGTTTGGTGACGGTTAACGGCCAAGTGGTACGTGAACTAGCAACCACTATCAAGTCAGGCGACAAGGTCGAAGTTGAAGGTCAACCTATCTACAACGAAGAAAAGGTCTACTATCTGCTTAACAAACCACGCGGTGTCATTTCCAGTGTGACAGATGACAAGGGCCGCAAGACGGTTGTCGACCTCTTGCCCAACGTGAAAGAGCGCATCTACCCTGTAGGTCGTTTGGACTGGGATACATCAGGAGTTTTGATTTTGACTAATGATGGGGATTTTACGGATGAGATGATTCACCCTCGTAATGAGATTGACAAGGTTTATGTCGCGCGTGTTAAAGGTGTGGCCAATAAGGACAATCTCCGCCCCTTGACCCGTGGGCTTGAGATTGATGGTAAGAAAACCAAGCCGGCTGTCTATGAGATTCTCAAAGTGGATCCAGTCAAACCGCTCTGTGGTGCAGTTGACTATCCATGAAGGGCGTAACCACCAGGTTAAAAAGATGTTTGAAGCTGTCGGTCTCCAAGTGGACAAGCTGTCACGGACCCGTTTTGGACATCTAGACTTGACAGGACTCCGTCCAGGAGAATCCCGTCGTCTTAATAAAAAAGAAATCAGCCAACTACACACCATGGCTGTAACCAAGAAATAATGAAACGAATTTTAATAGCGCCTGTGCGCTTTTACCAACGGTTTATCTCACCAGCCTTTCCACCCTCTTGTCGCTTTGAGCCGACTTGTTCCAACTACATGATTCAGGCTATTGAAAAACATGGCTTCAAGGGTGTCTTGATGGGCTTGGCTCGGATTTTACGTTGCCATCCCTGGTCGAAAACAGGTAAGGACCCCGTCCCAGACCACTTTTCCCTTAAACGGAATCAAGAAGAAAAATGAGGCTGGGTAAAAATATTTTAGTGAAATGATAAAAACGCATCCTATCAGGTTTGAGTGAGTCTGATAGGATGCGTTTTATCATGTAAAGATGTTAGTTGATACTCAATGAAAATCAAAGAGCAAACTAGGAAACTAGCCGCAGGCTGTACTTGAGTACGGCAAGGCGACGTTGACGTGGTTTGAAGTGAATTTTCGAAGAGTATGAGTTTGAAGTTGCTTATTTCAAGCCTTTTTGTGCGTCTTCAATCATGAGTTTTGTTGATTCAAGACCGCCTCCGCTTAGATACCAGAGGTCTGGTGTTAGTTGGATAATCTTACCATTTTTAGCGGCAGGTGTTTCAGCGATAAGGGCATTTTCTAGGACGCCATCGTTGCTAGAGTTGTCCCCACCGATGGCAAGGGTGCGGTTGATGACAAAGAGGATGTCAGGATTGATTTCTTTGACACTTTCAAAGCTGACTTCTTGTCCGTGGCGAGAATCTTCAAATTGAGTATCAGTTGGCTTGAATTTCAAGGTTTGGTACAAGAAAGAGAAACGAGATTGGGCACCAAAGGCTGCCATTTTTCCTTCATTGAGGAGGATGGCAAGGGCTTTTTTGTCAGAGCTTTCATTTTTAGTAGCGACTTCTTGGATGCTCTTGTCTAGCTTTGGCCAATTCTTCCTTGGCTTTCTGTGTACCAGTTTCACCAAAGGCGCTTGCTAAGGATTCTATATTAGCCTTGGTAGAAGTCCAGTAGTCGTCCTTGCTTGCTTGGAAGAGAACTGTTGGGGCGATTTCTTTGAATTTGTCTACGAATTTTTGTGTACGTATGGAAGCAATAATCAAATCAGGCTCAAGGGCGGCGATAGCTTCTAAATCAGGTTCTTTCATAGAACCAACATTTTTAACTTTTCCAGCTAGGTCTTTGAGATAGGTTGGTACTGTTTTTGTAGGCATTCCAACGATATTTTTTTCAAATCCTAGAGCACGAATAGTATCCGCAGCACCAAGGTCAAAGGTAACAATTTTTTCAGGAACTTTTGAAAGTTTGACTTCGTCTAGTGAACTTTTAATGGTTATCTCTGTTGGAGCAGAGTTGCTTGTTTCCGACTGGCTAGTGCTTGAGTTTGTATTTGTACTGCATGCACCAAGTAGAAGCAAGAAGCTGGCCACTAGGGCAGTGAAATAAAAGTTTAAGGGATGTTTTTCATGATTTCTCCTTTTTTTAAAATGTGATAACGATTTAGGGAGTCTCTTGGTCTTATTGACTAAGAGACTGAAGGTTCTCTAACTTGAGCTTCTATGTTACTAGCTATAGATACAGATCTTTTACCATTGATATCAGCTAGCGTGATGGGAATCTCATAAAGTTGACTGAGTAGGTCAGTCTGCATGATTTGATTGGTTGTTCCCTTGCTAAAGACTTTGCCGTCCTTGAAGGCAACAATTTCATCTGCATACTGACTGGCCATGTTGATATCGTGGAGGACGATGATAATGGTCTTGCCGAGTTCCTCCACCAGTCTCCGAAGAATCTGCATCATGCTAACGCTTTGTTTGATGTCGAGATTGTTGAGTGGTTCGTCCAGCAAGATAAAGTCTGTATCCTGGGCCAGTACCATAGCGATAAAGACACGTTGAAGCTGTCCGCCAGATAGGCTATCGATATAGCGGTCTTTTAAGTTTGTCAGTTCCAGATAATCCAGAGTTTCTCGGATTTTTTCCCAGTCTTCTGCTCTCAGTCGACCACGGCTGTAGGGAAAACGTCCAAAGCTGACCAGTTCTTCAACCGTCAATTTGGCTTGGTAATTGATCTTCTGCTTTAGGATAGTCAGTTCTTTGGCTAGTTCTTGCGAATTCCAGCTCTCTATTTCACGACCTTTGATACTGAGAATCCCCTGATCCTTCTTGGTCAGTCTGCTCATGATGGAGAGGAGAGTCGACTTTCCAGCACCATTTGGACCAATAAAGGCTGTCAGTTTCTGAGGACTGACTTCAAGCGAAATACCTTGCAAAATATCCTGTTTTTGAATGGATTTGTCAATGTTTTCCAGTTTCACTGACGTGCCCTCCTATAAAGTAAGATAAAGAATAAGAGACCTCCTACACTTTCTATGATCATACTGATGCGAATTTCCAGCGCAAAGACTCGTTCAATCAGGGCTTGCCCCAAGGTCAAACTGATAAATCCAACCAGAATGGCTACGATAAAGAGTAGCTTGTGCTGATAGTCTTTGACAATCAGGTAGGTGAGGTTGGCTAGCATAAAGCCGAAGAAGGCCATAGGTCCCACCAGGGCAGTTGCTGTTGAGGTCAAAAGCACGATGCCCCAGAGGAGTTCTTTCTGTTCTTTTTCAACATTGAGTCCCAATATCTGAGCTGTTTCTCTTTGCAGATGCAAGACATCCAGAATGACTGCTTTCCGAAAGAAAAAGATTGTCAAAGCAAGGATAATCAGAGAACCAATGGCTAGGATGGAAGTGTTGAGATGTTGAAAGGAGGCAAAGAGACTGTTCTGCAGTTTATCGTATTCGTTTGGATCCATCAGAACCTGAAGGAAGGTACTGATATTTCGAAAGAGACTTCCGAGGGCTAGACAGATTAGCAGGATGAAGACCAAATCTTGTTTCATCAGTGTCTTCAAGTAGCCTTGTAAGGCAAGAAAGAAGAGGGATTGAAGCAGAAGCAAAACTAGAAATTCTAAAATAGGAGACTTACCAAGTTGCAGAAACTTGCTTTCAAAAACCAGTAGCAGAGTTTGCAGTAGGACGTAGAAGGATTCGATTCCCAAAATACTTGGCGTCAGGAAGCGATTTTCCGTCAGGGTTTGAAAACTAATGGTCGAAATCCCAGTCGCGATGGCTACCAAGAGATAAACGATGATCTTTTGGGAACGCAACTTCCAAGCAAAGGCTGACAAGTGAGTGATGGGCCAAAAGTAGAGAGACAAGCTCCGATGGCCAGAATAATGAGAATCCAGAAGAGCTTAGTATGTTTGCTTTTAGACTGCATCTTTTCGTCCCCCTCTCCAGAGAAGTAGGATAAAGACGAGGCTACCAATGATTCCTAGTAGAAGACTGACAGACAGCTCATAGGGCCGAATCAGAACTCGGGATAGGATGTCGCAGGCCAGAACTAGATTGGCACCGACCAGTGCGACGATGAGTTTGGTCTGACTTAGATTATCTCCATAGCGCTTGCGAACAAGATTGGGAACAATAACTCCGAGAAATGGTAAGCCACCCACGGTAATCATGGTGACACTAGTCGTTAGTGCCACCAGAAAGAGAGCCAGTTTTTTTCAAGTAGAGGAGTAGGAAATCCCCAAACTCTCGCTGGTTTCTTTCCCTAGATTCATGATGGTAAAAGGTTTGGGATAATTTCCAAACGGCTATCAGGATAATGAGGCCTAAGAAGAGCCACTCATACTGATGAGTCTGAATCATGGAGAAGGAGCCCTGGGTCCAAGCTGTCATACTCTGAACCAGATTGAAACGGTAGGCGATAACTTCTGTCACAGAACCGATAATCCCGCTATAGATGATCCCAATCAGAGGCAACATCCACCTTTCCTTTACAGTAAAAATGGTCATAAAGGCTAGGAAGAAGAGAGTAAATACGATGGATGAAACAAAAGCAAAGAGCATCTTTTGAGTCAGACTAGCCGACGGAAAGACAAAGAGGCTCAATACCATTCCTAGTTTGGCGGCTTCAGTGGTTCCAACTGTACTCGGTGCAGCAAACTGATTTTGAGTGATAGTCTGCATGAGGAGTCCTGCCATGCTCATACTAGAGGCAGTCAGGAGAATGCTAATGGTCCTTGGGAGACGGGACTCTTGAAAGAGAAGCCAGGTCTGCTGGTCGAAAGCAAAGAGCTTTCCCCACGAAAAATCACTGGTCCCAATGCTAATAGAGAGAAAGACTAGGAGTAGAAGTAAGCCAATTAAATAGTGAGAAAGTTTCATACCCCGTCCTTTCATGTAGATTTGGTATCGAAAGATACCTGCAGATATAAATGTAACACTATTTTTCTAATCTGTCAATAAATTTTCTGACAATTTAATAAATAAAACAAGGAGAGAGCAACAAGACTTTCTCCTTTGTTCTCCTATTCTAAAATGTTTTTACCTTCTTTAACACGCCAATGATAATCCGATAAAATAATATCTTCGAGGGAGTAGCTAGCCTTCCAATCAAGGTATTTTCTAGCTTTTGATGCGTCTGCTAGGACGCTAGCTGGGTCACCAGCACGACGCGCAACAATTTCATGTGGAATTTTTTGGTTTAGTAATTTTTCAGCAGTTTTAAAGATTTCTTTGACGGTATAGCCTTTTTCAGTTCCTAAGTTAAAGATTTGAGAAGAACTGCCTTCTTGAAATAGGTAGTTCATTCCTTTAACATGAGCCTGTGCAAGGTCCAAGACATGAATGTAATCCCGAATACATGAACCGTCACGTGTATCGTAGTCATCTCCAAATATTTTTAGGCTATCGTTTTGTCCCAATGCGGTCTTGTTGATATTGGGAATGATATGAGTTGGATTTTTCACACGGAGACCGTTTGAAGCATCCATTTCAGCCCCAGCTACATTAAAGTAACGGAAAATGACATATTTCCAGTCGTAGCGATTGGAAATCCAGTAAATCATTCGTTCGCCCATCAGTTTTGTTTCTGCATAAGGGTTGACAGGGTCGAGCAGGGTATCTTCAGTGGCTGGCTTGTCAATACAGTTATTACCATAAAGAGAAGCAGTCGAAGAGAACATGATTTTTTGAATGCCAACTTCAGATAAGACTTTGAGAACTTGGTTCATACCCGCAACATTGGCAGTGAAGTATTTACTTGGATTTTCAATACTTTCGCTCACAACAATCTCACCTGCACAATGGAGAACAGCGTCAACCTTATTTTCTTCTAAGTAATCCTTTAAGGCACTAGCATCATAAACATCCAGTTGTTTAAAGCTAGCACGACTATCTACAGCCGAACGATTTCCTGTAGAGAGATTATCTAAGACATGCACCTGGTATCCAGCATTTAAAAGAGCTTTAACGGTATGGGAACCAATGTAGCCAGCCCCACCTGTAACAAGAATTGTTTTTGTCATGATTTTTTCCTTTTCCTATTTTTGTACTATTTTAAAGAAAGAAGAAAGGAAAGTCAATTATTTTCTGTAATTTTTACAAAAAAACTGAACAAATATAGTGTTGGATTGTTTTTTTTGTTTGGAAATTAAGAGTTGGATTAATCTTGGAATAGTTCTTAGATTTCACTTCATATGCAAGAGAATACTATCCTTTTCTAAGATATATCATGACTAAGATACTAATTTAGAAATCCACCTTCCCGCTATCCTTCTCCTATAAAAAGTGGTAAAATGGATAAAAGAAAGAAGGAACTGAAATGACATCATTATTTTCAAAAATCAAAGAAGTAACAGAACTTGCTGCGATCTCAGGTCATGAAGCACCTGTCCGTGCTTATCTTCGTGAAAAGTTGACACCGCACGTGGATAAAGTGGTGACAGATGGCTTGGGTGGTATTTTTGGTATTAAACATTCAGAAGCTGCGGATGCACCGCGCGTCTTGGTCGCTTCTCATATGGATGAAGTTGGTTTTATGGTCAGCGAGATTAAGCCAGATGGTACCTTCCGTGTGGTTGAAATCGGTGGTTGGAACCCCATGGTAGTCAGCAGCCAACGTTTCAAACTCTTTACTCGCGATGGTCGTGAAATTCCAGTGATTTCAGGTTCAGTCCCTCCACATTTGACACGTGGAACAGGTGGACCAAGCATGCCTGCTATTGCGGATATTATATTTGATGGTGGTTTTGTGGATAAGGCTGAGGCAGAAAGCTTTGGCATCCGTCCTGGCGACACCATCGTACCAGATAGTTCTGCAATCTTGACAGCCAATGAAAAAAATATCATCTCAAAAGCTTGGGACAACCGCTACGGTGTTCTTATGGTTAGCGAGTTGGCGGAAGCTCTGTCAGGTCAAAAACTAGGCAATGAACTCTATCTGGGTTCTAACGTCCAAGAAGAAGTTGGTCTCCGCGGTGCTCATACTTCCACAACTAAGTTTGATCCAGAAGTCTTCCTAGCAGTTGACTGCTCACCTGCTGGTGATGTTTATGGCGGTCAAGGCAAGATTGGGGATGGAACCTTGATTCGTTTCTATGATCCAGGTCACTTGCTTCTCCCAGGGATAAAGGATTTCCTTTTGACAACGGCTGAAGAAGCTGGTATCAAGTACCAATACTACTGTGGAAAAGGCGGAACAGACGCTGGCGCAGCTCATCTGAAAAATGGTGGTGTCCCATCTACAACTATCGGTGTTTGCGCTCGTTATATCCACTCTCATCAAACCCTCTATGCTATGGATGACTTCCTAGAAGCTCAAGCCTTCTTGCAAGCCTTGGTGAAAAAATTGGATCGTTCAACGGTTGATTTGATTAAAAATTATTAAACCATAAGGGAGGTGGTAGGGATGGTAGAACCAAACCTAGAAAGCCTTATAAAAGATCTTTACAATCATGCTCGACATGATTTGAGTGAAGATTTAGTTGCTGCTCTCCTAGAGACTGCTAAAAAACTGCCTACTACAAATGAGCAATTGCTGGCAGTTCGTCTCTCAGGCCTGGTCAATCATGAATTGCTCCTAAATCCCAAACATCCAGCACCTGAGTTGCTCAACTTAGCTCGCTTTATTAAGAGAGAAGAAAACAAGTACAGAGGAACCGCAGCTTCTGCGATTATGTATGGGGAACTCTTTAAAATGCTTTGATTCCATTGTGAATCAAAGCATTTTTCTATATGATAGAGAAAATCAATTCTTGATGAGGAGAAAAAGCCATCCCAATATCTTGACTTTAGAAACGTCAACGCCGACCAAAAACAGCCAGTTTCCCTTTGATTTTTTAGGATAGCTTCTTGGTTCTTAGATTTGTTCAGCGATGACCTTTTCAGCTAGATTCATAGCGTGGTCTGATACACGAGTGTAGTGGGAAATAATGTCGATAAAGTTGACCCCAGCTTGTGTTGAACACTCACCCTTGTTGAGGCGTTTGATGTGAGTCTTTCTGAGAACACGTTCCATATTGTTGATTTCTTTATGGCGTTCAATCAGACTTTGAGCTTTTTCAATATCATTGTTTTCCACACTATCAAGGGCATCCTTGATAAAGCCAGTGGTTTTTTGATAGATATCAGCCAATTCCTGTAAAGCAGCTTCAGAGAACTCAACATTTTTACGTTGAAGGTAGTCAGTCAGATTGATTAGCGCTTCTGCGTGGTCCCCAATCCGTTCCAAATCACGGGATGAATCCAGGATGTTGGTCAGCACTTCACTTTCTTTCTGGCTAAGGGCTTCACTTGAAAGAGTAATCAGGTAACGAGTCAATTTTTCATCAATGGTATTGATGGCTTCTTCTGTCTTGTGTCCTTTTTCAGCAACCTTTTCATTAAGGTCAATGATGTAGTTGTATGAAAGGTCAAAGGCTTTAGAAGCATAATTTCCTAAGTGAAGGAGTTCTTTCTTCGCATTTCCGAGAGCGATTGATGGAGCTTGTTTAATCAAATGCTCATCAAGATAAAGTGGCTCGTACTTGACAACTTCATCTTCACCAGGGATGAGCTTGGTTACAAAGTAGGCCAAGGCTCCGATGAATGGAAATTGTACAATGGTGTTACTTACGTTAAAGGCACCGTGAGAGAAGGCGATGGTCATCTCAGGAGAGAGGTGAAGGAGTGCCTGGAAGTACTCAATCATAGACGTAAATGGACCTAATAAGATTAAGCAAAGAATAGTTCCTAAAACGTTAAAGGTAACGTGGGTTGCTGCAACGCGTTTCGCAGAGACATTGGCTCCAGCTGCCGCGATGATAACGGTTAGGGTTGTTCCGATATTATCCCCGAAGAGAACTGGTAGCGAACCTTTAAGGTCAAGGAACCCACCTGCATAGAGACCTTGCAAAATCCCGATTGTCGCAGAAGAAGCTTGGATGAGAACGGTAATCACTGCACCAGCAAAAACTCCCAACACAGGATTTTGTCCCAAGGTTACCATGTATTCCTTGAATTGTGGTAAATCTTTAAGAGGACTCATACCGGCACTGATGAGGTTGAGGGCGTAGAAGATTCCCCCTACACCGAACAGGATGCGCCCGATATTGTTTGCTGTTCTGTTTTTTGTAAAGAAGAGGAACATGGTTCCAAGGAAAATCAGGGGTAAAGCGTACTCACCAAGCTTGAAACCGATGATAAAGGAAGTAACTGTGGTTCCGATGTTGGCTCCCATGATAATTCCGATAGCCTGTCTAAGAGTTAGAAGGCTAGCGCTGACCAGTCCAACCGTGATAACTGTGACCCCTGTACTTGACTGAATCAGGGCAGTCACGACAATTCCGACTAGAACACCTAAAAAGGGATTGCTAGTGTACTTGTCAATGTAAAAACGAAGGCGATCTCCAGCAGCTTGTTGCAAACCGTCTCCCATGGTCTTAATACTATATAAGAATAGTCCTAGACCACCTAAAAAGTGAAATAAAATTTCCTGCCAATTAATGGACATTTCTTTTTCCTCCGAAAAATAATAACGGAATTTCTCCTATTCTATTTTAAAGGATAAAAGTAAATCTAACAAGTGTTTAGATGAAATTTTAGAAAGAAAATTCGTGAGAAAAAGCCTTAATTATATTAATTTTACCAATTTCTAACCTAGATATAGGTATTTCCTTTTATATATTGACATTTAAAAGAAATATTTTAAAATGAGGGAGGAATTATCTTGGTTCCTGTGATTGGGATAAAAAATTTTACTAAGAAAGTTAAGCGCTTTCTTTTGCGCAATAAGATCAATCTTTTAGGAGGAGAAAATGAAGAATCCATTTTTCGAAAGACGTTGCCGTTACAGTATTCGTAAGTTATCAGTAGGTGCCTGCTCACTGATGATTGGGGCTGTTTTATTTGCTGGTCCAGCCTTGGCAGAAGAAACTGCAGTTCCTGAAAATAAGGGAGCCAATACAGAGCTTGTTTCAGGAGAGAGTGAGCATTCGACCAATGAAGTTGATAAGCAGAATGAAGGAGAACAAGCGAGAGAAAACAAGCCAGAAAAGGCAGAAGGAGTAGAGACAGCATCTGAAACTACTTCGCCAGCAAGCAATGAAGCTGCAACTACTGAAAAAGCAGACGCAGTAAGCGTAGCTAAATCAGAGGAAAAACCAAGCGAGGTGACTGCAGAAACACCATCTGCAGAAGCAAAACCTAAGTCTGACAAGGAAACAGAAGCAAAGCCTGAAGGAACTAGCCAAGGGGATGAGTCTAAGCCAGTAGCAGAAGCTAATAAGACTGAAAAAGAAGTCCAGCCAGATGTCCCTAAAAATACAGAAAAAACATTAAAACCAAAGGAAATCAAATTTAATTCTTGGGAGGATTTGTTGAAATGGGAACCGGGTGCGCGTGAAGATGATCCCATCAATCGTTCCTCAGTTGAACTAGCCAAGCGCCATAGAGGCCAGTTGGTGAATGAAAAAGCAAGTAGAAGAGCCAAGGTTCAGGCGTTAGCAAATACCAATTCTAAAGCCAAAGACCACGCTTCTGTTGGTGGAGAAGAATTCAAGGCCTACGCCTTTGACTACTGGCAATACTTGGATTCAATGGTCTTTTGGGAAGGTCTAGTCCCAACCCCAGATGTCATTGATGCAGGACATCGTAACGGAGTTCCTGTTTATGGAACACTTTTCTTCAACTGGTCAAATAGCATCGCTGACCAAGAGAAATTTGCTGCTGCCTTGAAACAAGATGAGGATGGCACCTTCCCTATTGCCCGAAAACTTGTTGATCTTGCTAAGTACTATGGCTTTGATGGGTATTTTATCAACCAAGAAACAACGGGTGACTTAGTGACGCCTCTTGGTGAAAAAATGCGTCAATTCATGCTCTATACAAAAGAATATGCGGCAAAAGTCAACCATCCAATCAAGTATGCTTGGTACGATGCCATGACTTATAAATATGGTCGTTACCACGAAGACGGTCTAGGTGACTACAACTACCAGTTCATGCAAAAAGAAGGTGACAAGGTCCCTGCGGATCAATTCTTTGCCAATTTCAACTGGAATAAGGAAAAGAATGACCACTCCGTAGAGATGGCAAAATGGCTGGAACGTAGCCAATATGATGTCTTTGCAGGATTGGAATTGCAACAAGGTGGTTCTTATAAGACAAAAGTTAAATGGGATGCCCTCTTAGATGAAAAAGGCAAGTTGCGTTTGTCACTTGGACTCTTTGCACCAGATACAATTACCAGTCTAGGAAAAACAGGTGAAGATTACCATAAAAACGAAGCTATCTTCTTTACAGGTTACCAAGGAGATCCGACAGTTCAAAAACCAGCGGACAAAGAGTGGTATGGGATTGCTAATTTAGTTGCAGACCGCACACCAGCAGTAGGCCGGACCTTCACTACCTCCTTTAATACAGGCCATGGTAGAAAGTGGTTTGTAGACGGAAAAGTTTCTAAGGATTCTGAGTGGAACTACCGTTCTGTTTCAGGTGTCTTGCCAACATGGCGCTGGTGGCAGACTTCAACAGGGGAAACTTCGTGCAGAATATGATTTTACAGATGCCTACAATGGCGGAAATTCCCTTAAATTCTCTGGTGATGTAGCTGGTAAGACGGATCAGGATGTGAGACTTTATTCTACTAAGTTAGAAGTAACTGAGAAGACTAAACTTCGTGTTGCCCACAAGGGAGGAAAAGGTTCTAAAGTTTATATGGCCTTCTCTACAACTCCAGACTATAAATTCGATGATGCAGATGCATGGAAAGAGCTAACCCTTTCTGACAACTGGACAAATGAAGAATTTGATCTTAGTTCATTAGCTGGAAAAACCATCTATGCAGTCAAACTCTTCTTCGAGCATGAAGGAGCTGTAAAAGATTATCAGTTTAACCTAGGTCAATTAACAATTTCAGACAATCACCAAGCACCACAAGCGCCTACAGGCCTTTCTGTGGTGAAACAATCTCTTAAAAATGCCCAAGAAGCTGAAGCGGTTGTTCAATTTGCTGGTAATCAAGATGCAGATTTCTATGAAGTCTACGAAAAAGATGGGGATAACTGGCGTTTGTTGACAGGTTCATCTGCTTCAACCATTTACTTGCCAAGAGTTAGCCGTTCTGCTAATGCGACTGGTACGACGCAAGAATTGAAAGTCGTTGCAGTTGGTAAAAATGGCCTTCGTTCAGAAGCTGCGTCGACATCCTTTAACTGGGGCATGACTGTTCAGGATACAACTCTCCCAAGACCTTTGGCTGAAAATATTGTTCCAGGGGCAAAGGTTATCGGTAGCACTTTCCCGAATACCGAAGGTGGAGAAGGTATTGAAGGTATGTTGAACGGTACCATTACCAGTCTTTCAGACAAGTGGTCATCAGGACAATTGAGTGGTAGTGTCGATATTCGTTTGACTCAACCACGTAGTGTTGTCAGATGGGTAATGGATCATGCGGGAGCTGGTGGTGAGTCTGTTAACGATGGTCTGATGAACACCAAGGACTTTGATCTTTACTACAAGGATACAGATGGCGAGTGGAAACTAGCCAAGGAAGTCCGTGGCAATAAAGCGCACGTTACGGATATCACTCTTGACAAACCAATCACTGCCCAAGACTGGCGTTTGCATGTCATTACATCTGATAACGGAACACCTTGGAAGGCCATTCGTATCTACAACTGGAAGATGTATGAAAGCTTGGACACAGAAAGTCAAATATTCCAATGGCTAAGGTAGCTGCTCGTTCACTTGGAAACCACCAAGTTCAACTGGGCTTCTCTGATGTTCCAGCAGGCGCAACCATCACCGTTTACGACAAGGCAGCTTCACAAACACCAATTGCAACCTTGAAGACTGAAACTGGAGGTGACTTGGCAACAGCTCCATTAGCCTTTGACAAACAACCAAAACTCCTCTATTATCGTACCCAACTCCCTGACAAAGAAATCAGTAACACCTTGGCTGTAGCGATTCCACAGGATGAAAGAAAAATTAAATCTGTCAGCCTTGAAAAAGGACCTAAGAAGACGGTTTATAAAGAAGGAGAAAAACTTGACCTTAGAGGCGGAACACTCCGTATTCAATACGAAGGGGGACAAGCTGACGAGCTGATTAACCTTACTCACTCAGGTGTGACGGTGTCTGGCTACGACGCTCATCAAAAAGGGGAACAAAACCTAACACTTCAATACCTTGGTTTACCAGTGTCAGGTGATCTGAAAGTCCAAGTGACAGGACAGGATGAAGGAAAAGCAAAAGAAGCAGCAGGTTTGTATATTACTAAGAAACCAAAAACAGACTATCTAGTAGGAGAAAAACTGGATCTCTCTGAAGGTCGCTTCGGCGTTCTCTATGATGATGAGACAGAAGAGACTCACAGTTTTACTGATAAAGGTGTTGAAATCACGGGCTACGATGCTCAAAAGACTGGTCGTCAGACCTTGACCCTGCATTACAAGGGGCATACAGCTGAGTTTGATGTCTTTGTTTCTCCAAAAGCAGCTGTCAACGATGAGTATCTCAAACAAGAAATCACTGCTGCCCAAGGTCGTCAGTCAACCCTTGCCTATACCTTCTCAAGTGAGGACAAAAAAGCTGTACTAGTAGAGAAACTCAATGCAGCGAAAGCTGTTGCAGAAAACCATGATGCCAGTCAAGAAGAAGTCAACAAAGCCTTGAATGAATTGAAACAGGCTGGAGCGGGATTGGATGGAAATCAACGTTACCAAACTGCTAGAGAAGAATTAGAAGGCTTGCTCGAATCCGTCCGTGAAAAAGGTCCTAAAGATGAGTTGATTGCCCAAGCTGAAGCTTTATTGTCTTCACAAATACCGACTCCACAAGCTTTTGCGGAGATGAAAGAAAAGTTGAATAAGAAACTAGCTCCTGCAGAAGAAAGTCACCACGTTGGCAGCATGGATCCTAACGAAGGAGCTCCTACAGTAGAGGCTTTGCCTGAACTGGTTGTTGAAACAGAAACAACAGCCTTCGAACGTCAAGAAAGACAAAATGTGGATCTTCTAAAAGGTCAACGTCAACTTGTCCAAAAAGGAGATGAAGGACAAATTCGTCGTCTAGTAGAAGTAGATGCCCAAGGCAAACGCACCCTTCGTTCAACTGAAGTTCTGAAAGAAACTCTTTCAGAAATTGTTGAAATTGGTACAAAAGTTCTGTCAAGCAACCAACCAGCTGAGGGAGTAAAAGACCTAGTTTTAGGAGTTCCGAAACTAGAAATTGAAGAGGATACAGTTGTCTTTAATCGTCAAGAGCGACCAAATGCAAGTCTTCTAAAAGGTCAACGTCAACTTGTCCAAAAAGGAGAGGAAGGACAAATTCGTCGTCTAGTAGAAGTAGATGCCCAAGGCAAACGCACCCTTCGTTCAACTGAGGTTCTTAAGGAGGCTATCCCAGAAATCACAGAAGTTGGAACAAAAGAAGAGCAAGTCTCACCAACAACAGACCAATCGCCTTTAGCAATGTCAGTAAAAGGTGAAGCAGCAAGCAAACAACTGCCAAATACAGGAGTAGAAACAGATACTGATCTGGTAGCACTGGGACTTCTCGGAGTGATGAGCGTCTATGGACTTGTAGCTTTGAAAAAGAGAGAAGATTAAGAATAGATAGTATTTCTTAAGTTGAGATTAGAAAGAAATCGTTTCAAGAAGCAACAGCTAAAAAATAGTTGTTGCTTTTTGCACCCTTTCATCCCAATGTTTTCTGAATTGAGACTGAATAGCTTGTAAGCCATCATAAAGTGTTTTTCAGAAACATAACCTTCAAATTCAGTCCGGTCATATTTCTGGACTTTAATCAGTTTATTTGATACCATGAAATTTCAGTGAAATTTTAAGGAGATGTTGTGAAATTATTTGTAAAACATGGGATATTTCTTTTTGCAACGGTTCTATCCCTCAGTACCTATAGTGTCATGGCTGATGAAGCTGTACAATCTAGTACAAAATCTAGTGTTGAAAATATGGCAAAATCTACGCTAAATGATGTCGTTGTCGGCAATCCGAACAATGCAATTTCCAATCTAAAAGAAGACAAAAATAGTGGATCTTCTGAACCTAGCATTACTAAAATTGAAGTCTCAGGTGGGGTAAATCCATCTGCGACCGGTGTCGATTTTTTCAAAGATGTTGAAATTAATCTTGAGGGAAATAACCTAACTGATGATAACTTTCTCAGCAAAGAAGGACTTCATTGGTCTGATAAAACATATGTCGAAATTGATAAAGGAACTGAAAATGGCCTTTTAAATGACAGTGAACGATTTGGTGAGGCCAATACTCCCTCAACCCCTGTTGTAGCATATAGTAACAATGTAGGTGATAGTGGACGAATCAATTTTGTCGGCAAAACCTTATCTGGTATAGATTTAGATTTACTATGGACGGTCATTGAAAGTGATAAAGATGAGTGGGCTTCAAATTCTGGATTTCAGGATAGTCGTCCAAAAGGACTCGGTTTCTCAGGTGAGCAATTTATTCCAGGCGCAACAGGGAATTCTATCGTTGTATTGTACAACAATGCAAGTAATCTCGCTCTACATTATCAAATTGTAAAACATGGAACTAAGATTGAGCAACCCATACTTGTTAGTTTCATTTCTACCGATATTGATGCCGCTCAGGGAGTTCAAACGAACCTTGCAAATTTAGTTGAAATCATTCCGACAGAATCTAATCTCGTCAAGGAAGATGGGATTATCTATGATGTTACTTCAGGCGTAGTCGGTCTAAATGGCTCTAAAGATCTTCCGAAAGGTGGCTATCTTGGAGCTGGCTTTATTTCAAATTTTGATTATACCTTCTACTCGCCTGCCCCAAAAAGAGTGAATGATTCTTATTACTACCCAATAGCTGTAAGGTACGATATTTTTGGAAGCAGCTTGCAAGCAAATATCAATACGCGAGTTTCTAAACCGATTATTGTCCAGTATGTTGATAAACAAGGGAAAGAATTAAGGAAAGCAGAATTTTATAAAGGTTTCGATGATGAATCTTATAAAGTGGAGTCCCTTAATATTCCAAATTATCGATTAGTAGATGTTAAGAGATTAACAGAAAATAAGGCAAGGACAAGGCTTCAGTTCGTCTATCAGAAAGAACTACCCGTAACATTAAAGTTTCAAGATGAAAAAGGGAAGGAATTGTACGGTACTCTAACTTATAAAGTTCTTGAGGGGCAAAGACTAAAGCATACACCTAAGAAAGTAGATGGATATGTGACGCCAACAGTATTTGAGACCTTGGTCGAACATGCTGTAGAAAAGGTTTTTGTTTATCAGAAGATTCCACAAGCTAAGGAAAATCTTCAACCTTCTAGTAAAATGACGAATCCTAACGTGGAGAAGACTATCAGGCCACAGCTGCCATCATCCTTTTCCTCAGCAAACTCTAATCACCCTGTAGAGACCTCTTTGGCAGGGGGCTCATTACCATCCTTTTCTCAGGGGTCAAACCAAGTGCTAACTGACCAAGGTCAAAGAGTAGAGGATAGTCATACCGAACCCAAAAAGCAAGAGATACCAACTAAAAAAGATCCCTTTTTAACCAATACCAAGATGAATCAAGATGAGAAGAAATTGTTTCTTGATTATATCAGGGCTGTTGGAGATGAAGCAAGGAAAAATATGGCAATGATCGAGATAAAATAAACCATACCATCGCTAACGCCATCGCGCGTGTACCTTACGCAAATGATGGTCTACAATCCATGACCAATGATTTTGGAGAAGCTCCAGAGCACCTATCTCAAGATGTGGACGATTTATTATATCAATTGCACAGAAATTCGAAATACTCAATTGATTTTCCCCATCTGGCTGCACCGATTGCCACCTCTTATCAAAGTAGTTCTCTAAAAGAAAAATTGAAGTTCTTCGCGGGCCTCTCTCCATTTAACCTTTTTGGCTTATCTCCAAAAACGCTTCTTTTTCAAAATAATTCTCTAACAGGAGACTTATTAACAACCATCGATGAAAAGGACACGCTCACAGATATAGATGCCTTTATCTTGAAGTATCATAGGGACTTTAAAGACTTGGATCTGGATCTAGCAATTGAAAAATATTATAGCACAGATGGTTTGGAGCAGAAACGCCAAGAGTATTATTATCAAGTGCTCAAAGAGCAGTCGGGAGATACCACTGCCGAGGGCTATAAAGATTTCTTGTTGCTTGGTAGCATTGTGAGTTTATCAGGACTTGCCTTGATTGGAATGAAAAAGTTCAATGAAGGCAAAGCTTTTAAAAAACGATTAAAGGAAGATCCTTCTGCTGCTCTTCGAGAATATATCTGGAACCCATTGAAATCTGGAGTTGCTTCCTTTAATAAACATCCATTAAAATTTATTGAGGAGCATATTACGGCACCAATTGGCAATACTTTGGCTACTTTAGGGAGTGCTGGCTTATATGTTGGGGCCAAAATAGTAAAAACTGTCAATGACAAGCTCGTTAAACCGGTTGTAACTTTCTTGTCAACGAATGTGGTGAAACCCCTTTACAATGCTGTTGTCAAACCAGTAGTTGATGTTACTGTGAATAAAGTAGCAAAGCCTCTCTATCAAAAGGTTATAAAACCAGTAGTAAAACCAATCGTAAACTTTACTTATAATACAGTAGCGAAACCCTTCTACCATGGAGTTGTCAAACCTGCCTATAATCACGTAGTAAAGCCTATTGCGAAAGCTATCCACAACAATGTGCTTAAGCCCGTCTACAATCATGTACTAAAGCCTGCGGCAAGCTTTGTGAATCGGACAGTCGTCAAACCCATCTATAACTATGTTGTTAAACCAGTTGTCAAACCCGTCTACAATCATATTGTTAAACCAATCGTTAAACCTGTTTATCAGAAGGTGGTAAGGCCGATCGCTCGAGCAACAAATCGCTATGTTATAAAACCAGTAGTAAGCACTGTAAAGAAATGGGTCGTTAATCCTATCAAGAATTGGTTTGGGAATAGGAAAGGAAAAAGAAGATGAAAGCAATAAAAGGAATCATTATAGGAACTATCCTAGTATTTAGTATAGGGGTGGTTGTCTTCTTAGGGTTGAGTTTATACGCTTATAGCAACTTGAAATATTATTCGGTCTACTATGCCCAACAGATGCCCCATAAGGAGGGGACAGAGCCCGACTTAGTCATGTTGATTGAAAATATGGGTTCGATTTATACCCCGAAAATTGAGGGGATTCGCTATGATGATGATGGAGGGAATGCTATCGAAAATACTAAGAGTGAAACAGTTTTATCAGACGCTATGGGAAATTTTTTATATCTTAAATATCATATAACTATAGGTTTTGATAGTACCTTCAGATTTCACCATGTAAGTGACTTCACAGGAGAACAGCCAAAAAGAGAAATTCATGAGGATGAAATAAAACAGGAGATTAGGGAAGTGTTTGCTCCAGTTATTGATGTCCAGCCCAAACCTCGGATCAATCTGCAGTGGTTGTTTAATCTATTGTATCAGGACAGATTTAATTAAAGATGAAAGCATTAAAAAGAATTATTATAGGAACTATCCTAGTATTTAGTATAGGGGTGGTTGTCTTCTTAGGGTTGAGTTTATACGCTTATAGCAACTTGAAATATTATTCGGTCTACTATGCCCAACAGATGCTTCATAAGGAGGGAACAGAGCCCGACTTAGTTATGCTACTTGAAAATATGTGGTGGATTTATACACCAGAAATAGAAGGAATCCGCTATGATGATGATGGTAGAAATTTTATTGAAAATTCAACCAATATGATTGGTAAACCTACAAATTTTTCTGAGTTTGATGGAGGTTATAGCTATAGAGATCAAAATGATGTAGCTTATAAATTCGGGAAAAATTTTTCTCTTGAGTGGGCCATGAATAAAAAATATGAAAAAATTGATCTAACTACAATTGACGAAAAAAAGATAAAACAAGGTATTAGAGAGACCGTTCAACCCGTACTTGATGTACAATCTAAGCCCCTCATCAACCTTCAGTGGTTGTTTAATAAAATGTATCAGGACAGATTTAATTAAAGATGAAAGCAATAAAAGGAATCATTATAGGAACTATCCTAGTATTTAGTATAGGGGTGGTTGTATTTTTAGGGTTGAGTTTATACGCTTATAGCAACTTGAAATATTATTCGGTCTACTATGCGCAACAGATGCCTCATAAGGAGGGGACAGAGCCCGACTTAGTTATGCTGATTGAAAATATGTGGTGGATTTATACACCAGAAATAGAAGGAATCCGCTATGACGATGATGGTAGAAATTTTATTGAAAATTCGACTAACCTAACTGGTAAACCGACAAATTTTGATGAATTTGCTGGTGGTTATGGTTATAGCGATCAAAACGATGTAACCTATAAATTCAATAAAAATTTTTCTCTGGAGTGGGCTATTGACAAGGATTATAAAAAAATTGATCTAGCTACAGTTGATGAAAAAAAAATAAAAGAAGAGATTAGAGAAACCGTTCAACCCATACTTGATGTACAGAGTAAACCCCTCATCAATCTGCAGTGGTTGTTTAATCTACTGTATCAGGACAGGTTTAATTAGAGATGAAAGCATTAAAAGGAATCATTATAGGAACTATCCTAGTATTTAGTATAGGGGTGGTTGTATTTTTAGGGTTGAGTTTATACGCTTATAGCAACTTGAAATATTATTCGGTCTACTATGCCCAACAGATGCCTCATAAGGAGGGGACAGAGCCTGACTTAGTTATGTTGATTGAAAATATGTGGTGGGTTTATACACCAGAAATAGAAGGAATCCGCTATGACGATGATGGAATGAATAGTATAGCTAGAAATATTGAGGGAAAGGAGTCAATATTCTCTGCATCAGGAGATTATTTAATGTTTCATTCTGGTACTGATAATCATTATCTCTTCGATGAAGTTTTTCGTATTCAAAGTGCATTTGATGAACATTATAATGATATTGAATTCAATCAACAACTAGTTTTAGATGAAATTAGAGAAACCGTTCAGCCCATACTTGATGTACAGAGTAAACCCCTCATCAATCTGCAGTGGTTGTTTAATAAAAAGTATCAAGACAGATTTAATTAGAGATGAAAATGGATAGATGAAAATGGATAAAGGTTTCATCTGATAAGCAAAGTTAATGTCAATTCTGCCATATGGAATAGAGAACTCGAAAAGTTTAGGGTTTTTCTATCTCTTTTGCTGATTTTGTGATATAATTAACACGTATAAAAAAAGAAGGAGTCATATCTAATGGCAAAATTG
>BNJS01003737.1_pt1 | contig 78799 bp, 98 predicted proteins | sample 8540461 | NCBI WGS metagenome assembly BNJS01 (sample SAMD00202454, study PRJDB9452) | human saliva metagenome | isolation source: human saliva | place: Japan
ATCGAGCGCGAACGGATCGGGAACAGATCACAGTGGGCTCCTCCCCAGTGGTTCCACTCCTTGGACCCCTCCACGACGCCGACCTCACCGTCAGGCGCGAGGGTCGGCGTCGACCTCGGGAAAGGCGCTCGATGGCACCGGGATGGCGCTGGTCATCGGCTGCTACTGCCCTGGGGCGTCTTCCCCTCTACTTCCAGCTGCTCTCCGGCCGCCGGAGCGTAGAGATCATCGGTCACCGGATCGCCTGGACGCTCGTCTCCTGCCTGGCGCTCATCGCCCTGCGGCACCGCTGGGTGCCGCTGGCCCGCGTGGTGCGCACGCCTCGTCTGCTGGGGATGCTGGCCGTCTGCGGGCTCCTGGTCTCGGTCAACTGGCTCGTCTACGTCTACGGCGTCAACACCGCTCGCACGGCCGACGCGGCCCTGGGCTACTTCATCAACCCGTTGGTGACGGTGGCGCTGGCCTCGCTGGTGCTGCATGAGCGACTGCGCCCCGCGCACCGGGTCTCGATCGCGCTGGCGGGCGCTGGAGTGGCCCTCCTGGTGGTGCTGCAGGGCTCGCTGCCGTGGATCTCCCTGGCGCTGGCCTTCTCCTTCGCCCTGTACGGGACTGGTCAGAAGCGGATCCGGGCCCGACGTGGATGCTCTGACCGGGCTGACGGTGGAGAGCGCCGTCGTGGCTCCCCTTGCGCTGGCATACATGGGCCACCTGGCCTGGCAGGGTCAGTCGGCCTGGCAGGCCCCCGACCAGGGTTGGCAGATCCTGGCGCTGCTCGTGGTGGCCGGCCCGGTGACGGCCGTGCCACTGCTGCTCTTCGCAGCCGGAACCAGGCAGTGCCGTTGTCCGATGGTCAGGGATGGGTCGGTACATCGCCCCGACCATCCAGTTCCTGCTGGCCAGGGCGCCTTCCATGAGCGGATCCCGCCGGCCCGGTGGAGCGGCCATGGTGCTGGTGTGGGCGGCGGTGGCGGTCTTCATCGGTGACGCGGTGCGACAGCTCATTCGTCGCCCTCGTCGTCGTCAGCGTCCGGCAGAGCGGCCTGGGGGCCGAAGCGCTCAGGGCGGGCCGATGATATCCCATCGGCGGGGGAAGACGACCGTGAGTTCTGGTCGGCGCCGAGGCTCAGGAGGTCTGCAGGTAGCGCAGCTGGAGGGAGGCTGGTGACTTCGAGAGCGTGTCCGCCGCCTGACGCAGCTCCTCGGAGGCCTGGAGCTCACCGCGGGCGTTGATGATCTTGGCGCGGCGCTCACGTTCGGCCTCGGCTCCACGGGCCATGGCCCGCTGCATCTGCTCAGGGATCTCGACGTCACTTGATCTCGACGACGCTGACCTCCACCCCAGGGCTCAGTGAGCCTTTTCGATGATGTCACGCAGGTCAGCGTTCAGAGGCGCTGCGGTGGGCGAGCACGGTGTCCAGGTCGACCCGGCCGAGGACGGATCTCAGCGTTGTCTGCGCGATCTGGGAGGTGGCGATCGCGTAGTTCTCCACCGCCATGACGGCTTTGACGGGGTCGGTGACGTTGAACAGGACGACGGCGTTGACGCGCGCCGGCACGTTGTCCTCCGTGATGACCTCCTGGGGCGGGATGGTTAGGGTGACCACTCGGGTGTCGACCCGTACCAGGCGCTCGAGGAAGGGGACGACCAGGTGCAGGCCGGGCTCGTAGACGGGTCGCAGACGCCCCAGCCTGAAGACGATGCCCCGCTCGTACTGGGTGATGATCTTGAGCGAGAGCGCCAGGGCGATCAGGACGAGGACGGCCAGGGCCGCGATGGCGACGGTGGGAGTAGTCATGGAGGGTCCTTCAGGAAGGTGGGTCGAAACGGCTCAGGGCTGGATCCGGATCATCTGCTTGTGCTGTCAGTGGCCTCGTTCCACACCGAGGACCATGAGCGCCGGGCTCCGCCGCGGGCGCCGTCGCCGGCACCGTCCGAGCTGAGCTCGGCACTGGCGGTCGGGATTCGCTTGCGGGTGCGCAGGGCGGTCACGCGACGCAGCTCGGGCTCTGCGGAGGCAGCAGTCCTGCCGTCCGCTCTCCCGGCGCCGTCGGAGTCGGCGAGGAAGGAGACGTGCACGGTTCGCCCTGACGCCGTCGCACGCGCCTGAGCGGCAGCGATCGCTTCGGCAGCCTCACGCACTGAGCGGTAACCCGAGGGGCGTGAGCCGATCGCCACCGGCACGGGCCTGGTGCTCGCCGAGCGACGTGCCTCCTCCGCCTCGCGGTACTCCTGGGAGCCGACGTGGGGCAGGTGGGCCGGCGCGTTGTCGAGGACGTTCCACAGGTGACGGGCCAGCGGCAGGGACTCCGGCGACAATGACGACGACGGTCGTCGTGCCCAGGACGATGAGGGTCGCCGGTGGCGTGAAGACCACCATGAGAGCAGCATCGGGATGAGGACGCCGACGCGAGGCGATGACCAGGCCCACGCCGCGATGGAAAGCGTCCGGCGTCGAGGTAGAGACCACGGGGTCGACGGGCCGGGTGATCTCCCGCGGGCCGGGGGTGGGAGAGCAGCTGTCCTTGGACGGGCAGCGCCCGCAGATCGCGTGGGCCCCCTCGTAGCGGATGACGCGCTTGTCCGGGTCGAAGGCGGTGGGCCAGAGCCACTGGTCCTCGTGGCACCTCAGCGTCGCATCGTCGTGGTACACCTGAAGTCCGCGTGCCGCCAGGACATCGAGTGCCGGGCGCTGCGCGAGCCGGGACGTCCACGGCCCACCCAGCAGCCAGCATGATGAGCGCGTGAGGCGGCGATGAGCCATACGCTCGAGATCGGGTGAGTCCATCAGTCGTTCAGCTCCGCGCGCTCACGCACGCGCCAGAGCGCTACGCCCGCCTGGATCTCCTCGTAGAGGGCGTCCTCGCGCAGGTGTCCACTGGTCGCACGACGCCAGTTCCTCAGTCCAGGAAGGCGATGTGAGGTAGGGCGGGACTCCGCCGATGATGAAGATGAGGTCTCCGGGCATCCGTCCCCTCGATGATCGTGTTGACCGAGTTGGTGACGTAGGTAGGCTGGCGAGCCTCGAAGTAGCCCGTCCCACCGAGTAGCGCACTGGAGGATGCCCAGCAGCAGCAGGGTGGCGAAAGCACATCCATGCCAGACCGATGTTGAGGCTCCAGAAGGAGGTCTTGGCGAGCTTCTCAGGCCCTTGTCGGCCCGGCACCAGGTAGCGCAGGGCAGAACATCCCCAGCAGCCAGCGCCCTGAAGCCGTAGGCGCCCATCATGGAGGCGTGGGCGTGGTTGTCGTCAACGCGGTCCCGATCTCGTAGTAGGACACGATGGGCGGGTTGACAGGAAGCCGAAGACACCGGCGCCCAGGAAGTTCGAAGCCGACAGCCATGAGGAACACTGACGGCCCAGCGGTGCGGGAAGGGCCCGGCCTCCTTGCCGTGGCGGTTGGCTCCCAGCGCATGAGGCCCAGGCCTCCACCGTCAGGAAGGTCAGGGGATCACCTCGGCCGCTGAGGAAGGCGCACCCAAAGCCATGTGCTCCCACCGGCGTGCCGGAGAGTAGAGGTGGTGCATGGTGCCGATGACGCCTCCGGCGGAGTACAGGATGATGTCCATGAAGATGATGCTCAGTGCGATCCTCTCCCGGACCACGCCCAGCGAGGACGAACACGTAGGCGACCATGACGGTGGTGAACAGCTCGAGAGTCCTCGACCCACAGGTGCACCACCCAGAAGCGCCAGAACTCGGCGACGGTCACGCTGGGTTCCGGTGCGCGCCATCATCCCCACGGCGTAGAGGCGGGGATCGCCAGGGCCGCGAACATCGAACAGCCAGGGCATATTGGCCACGTGCTCGTTGCGCAGGCGCGAGCGCATGGCGCGCCAGATGATGAATACCCGAGACGAACGGGGGCCAGGGTCAGCGGCACCTGGAAGACGAAGGGAGATCGAGGTACTCCCACTGCTGGGCGAACAGCGGCCCTTGGCCCAGCTCAGGCCGTGCTGGCTGGCCCCCTCCGCCAAAGCAGGACAGGACGACGACGACCGTGGCCGCGATGAACAGGGATCCACCAGCACGTGCTGCTTCTTGGGCTCGCGCCTGGCGATGAACGAGGGTCAGGGAACAGGCCGGCCGCCAGCGGCCGATGGCGGTCCAGAACAAGGAGAGCTGGACGTGCCAGGTGCAGGGCCAGGGAGAAGGGCGGGAAGTCGGCCCAGGTCGAATCCGAAGAACGACAGACACGTCGGCGGTGAGTGCTCGGCGGGGCTCCAGGAGCGTCTGGACGAGGAAGAGGGCGGCGATGGTGAAGACGTGCCAGCCACCACCCGCTGCGACTTGGTCAGCCCGACGTCCTCGGGTTGTCGGAGGACAGGGCCAGGGGCCTCCTCAGGTGCCAGCCGATCTTCTGACTCCAGCGGCCGTAGATGGCGAACATGACCCCGGTTCCACCGATGAGGGACGATCAGCGACAGGACCGACCAGATCAGCAGGGGTCGCCGGTGGGCGCGTTTACCGACCAGGGACTCAGCAGGCCAGTTGTTCGTGTACGGTAGTCGTGGCCCGGGCGCTGTGCGGACGAGCCCCAGGCGGTCCAGCCGAAGAAGGCCGTCACCTGCTTTGACCTGGACGGGGTCGGTGATGAGATCCGGCTTGAGGGCCGTGGCTGTGAGCGTCGAGGCCCGAAACATCTTGGTGTAGTGGCTGACCGCCTCGTTGTAGAGCCTTGACCTGCTCATCGGTCCACACCAGGGTTCCCGTGGAGGGTCGTAGCGGTTGGTCGCATCATCTCGCTCAGTGGCGTCCGCCGGGTCAGCAGCCCCTTGGGCGGCGAGGCTGGTTCTTGACGCTCGTGGCCTCCATGCGAGGTACTCGGCGGTGAAGTCAGGGACCGAGGTAGCCGCCGTGGCCCAGGATGGAGCCATACTCCAGCAGGGCCTCTGGCCTGGAAGAGCTTCTGCCCCTCGGTGATGTCCTGCGTCGTGAGACGGTCTCGCCGCTCTCGGTGACCACCTTCTGTGGCTGAGGCATGGAGTTGGTATAGGTGCGATAGGCCAGCAGGCCCATGACGGTGAACCCGAAGAGCATGACCAGGGCGACGCCCTGGATCCACCCCTTGCCGATGAGGCGAGCGCGCCGGGAGACCGCCCCCTCAGTCGTGGCAGCGGATGACATGAGATTACCTCCGTGTATCTCAGGAGACGGCGGACGTCTTCCGCGTCGTCACAACCACCGTACAAGCCGTGCAGGGTCGAGAGGAGGAACGATCCGGGAGCTCTCCGTCGATATAACGACTGATCGGTCCCATTTCATTAGATTCTCTCCGTTGGTATTCAACGCGTGGAATGACGCGACAGCCAGGACGTTACGCATATTTTAAAGTCACCAATATGTTTCCTATTTAAGGAAGGTCTGACTTAAGTTCCGCTCCGTGCGCCGACACCCTTGATCGCGACATCTTGTCACCACACCCTACATAAAACCGAGAAACAGCAGTACAATGATTTATACGGAAAGTTTGTCACCCCGTTCGTAAGGCGACGATGTCCCTCCTGCCCCTACTTGCCGCCCAGACCGTCAACGACGTCGCCCAACAGTGCGTCGACACTGAGACCTTCCCACTGTGGCTGCGCGTCACCCGCTTCATCAACTCCTCCTCATGGGCGTTCTCATCCGCTCCGGTATCGAGATCATCGCCTCGCATCGCTTCTACTTCAAGGACCAGTGCAGCCCGGCTCCGAGTGGCTCCGGTTCACCAAGGACAAAGGTGCCCCTCGAGGAGGGCGCCTTCACCGCCAGGACGATCAGCGGACCTCTCCCCCTGCTGTCCCTGCCCGGTCGAGGCCCAAGATCGGGCTGGGGTCGCGCCTGGCACAGGGATAGCCACCAGCTTCTGGCTGCTCAACGGCATCGTGTACGTCGCCTTCCTCGTGGGTACCGGGGCGTGGCAGCGCCTGGTTCCAACCACGTGGCAGATCCTGCCCGACGCCTGGGACTCCCTGCTGACCTACGCACACCTGCGCACCCCGTCCTTGTGCGACTTCACCCCCTACGACAGCCTTCAGCAGCTCGGGGTACTTCTTCATCGTCTTCATCGCCGCTCCGCTGATGATCGTGACAGGGCCTGTCATGTCCCCCGCCCTCGTGGGGCGCTTCCCCTGGTACGCCAAGATGTTCGGTGGCCGCCAGGCTGCCCGCTCCCTGCACCTGATCGGCATGTTCGTCTACCTGGGCTTCGCCATCGTCCACGTGGGTCTGGTGTTCATCGTGCACGCCCCCCACAACCTCACCCACATCGTCTTCGGCTACTACGACCCCAACCGGGTGGGTCAGGCCTACGTCACCGTGATCGCGACGATCATCGTCGTGGTGGCGCTGTGGATCGCCATGTCCTACTGGACGCTGACGGACACTCGCCGCAGCCAGCGGATCCTGTGGGACGCCACGCGTGGGATCCGCCGCGTCACGGTCGACCGCTTCAAGTCGCAGCAAGCGGCCAGGAAACCGTGGACGGAGAAGGACATCTCCAAGTTCCACTGGGTCAACCCGCACCCCCTCTCGAGAGGAGTCCCCGGAGTACCAGGAGCTGGCGGCTAATGACTTCGCCGACTTCCGCCTCGAGGTGGGCGGCATGGTCTCAGCACCGGCGTCCTTCTCCCTCGCGGAGCTCAAGGCGATCTCCAGCCAGTCCCAGATCACTATGCACACCTGCATGCAGGGTTGGACGGGGATCGCCAAGTGGACGGGGATCCGTGTGCGGGATCTGCTCGCGCAGGTCGGTCAGATCGATCCTGAGGCCGGATGGGTGATGTTCAGAGTCCTTCGGCATGGCCCAGCACATGCACGATGGGCGTCCCGGTCGAGCCGTACTCACGTGCCTGCCCCTGGACGTGGCCCTCGAGGACGACACGATCCTGGCCTGGGGACCGCAATGACGAGCCGCTGTCGGGCATGTTCGGCGCTCCGCTGCGCCTGCGCTGCGAGACGAGCCACGGGTACAAGATGATCAAGTGGGTCCGGTCGGTGACGTTGATCCGTCACTACAGCGAGGTCGGTGACGGCATGGGCGGGACCCGCGAGGACTCCCGGGTTACCAGGACGTCAACGCGCGCATCTGACGGCATCATCTGGCACTCAGTCAGGCTCACGGGCGAGCCGACGATGCGTCCAGTCTGATGACGGTGGCCAGCCACCCCAGTGCGGGTGGCGGCCGCCTCACCGGTCTGATGAACGCTGTCACGTTCTCAGTCGCGAGGCTTCTCACGCATCTCCCAGGTCTCGATGACGTCGCCCTCGGCGATGTCCTTGAACCCCAGGTTGATACCGCACTCGTAGCCCTCGCGGACCTCGGTGACGTCGTCCTTCTCGCGGCGCAGCGTCTCGATGGACAGATCGCCGTTGATGACGACCGTCGCGCACCAGGCGGGCCTTGGTGCCCCCGCTGATGATGCCCGAGCGGACGATGGAACCGGCGATGGGCCGAACTTCGAGGGCGGAAGATCTGCCGGATCTCGGCCGTACCGAGCTCGACCTCCTCGTAGACGGGCTTGAGCATGCCCTTCATGGAGGCCTCGACGTCCTCGATCGCGTTGTAGATGACCGAGTAGAACTTCATGTCGACGCCCTCGCGGTCGGCGATCTCGAGACGCGCTCGGCGGGCCGGACATTGAAGCCGATGATGACGGCGGAGTCCACCGTGGCCAGGTTGACGTCGTTCTGCGTGATGGCACCCACGCCCCGGTGGATGACGCGCAGAGCGACCTCCTCACCAACGTCGATCTTGAGCAGGGAGTCCTCCAGGGCCTCGACCGCACCCGAGCTGTCGCCCTTGAGGATGAGGTTGAGGGTGTCGACCTTACCCTCCTTGAGGACGTCGGTGAGGTTCTCCAGGGACACCCGCTTGCGGCGCTTGGCCAGCATGGCGGCGCGCTCGGCGGCCTCACGCTTGTCGGCGATCTGTCGGGCCGTGCGGTCGTCAGGGGCGACGATGAAGGTCACCGGCGCTGGGCACGTTGGTCAGCCCCAGGACCAGGGGCGGGACGGGCGGGCCCGGCCTCGAGTGAGTTCTCCCCGTGCTCGTTGAACATGGCGCGCACACGCCCGTAGGCGCTTCCGGCCACGATCGGGTCCCCGACCCGCAACGTGCCACGCTCGACCAGGATGGTGCTCACGGCGCCGCGTCCCTTATCGAGCTTGGCCTCGATGGTGACGCCGCGGGCCTCGGTCTCCGGGTTGGCCCGCAGATCCAGGGCGGCGTCCGCGGTGAGCAGGACGGCCTCGAGGAGCTCGTCGATGTGGAGACGCTGCTTGGCGGAGATGTCCACGAACATCGTCTCGCCGCCGTACTCCTCGGGGACCAGGCCGTACTCGGTGAGCTGGCCGCGGATCTTGTCCGGGTTGGCGCCCCTCCTTGTCGATCTTGTTGACCGCCACGACGATCGGCACGTTGGCCGCCTGGGCGTGGTTGAGGGGCCTCGACGGTCTGGGGCATGACGCCGTCATCGGCGGCCACGACAAGGATGGCGATGTCGGTCACCTCGGCACCGCGGGCACGCATGGCCGTGAAGGCCTCGTGACCGGGGGTGTCGATGAAGGTGATCGGACGCTCCTCGTCGTTCAGGTTGACGCGGACCTGGTAGGCGCCGATGGACTGGGTGATGCCCCCGGCCTCGCCGGCGACGACGTCGGTGGAGCGGATGGCGTCCAGCAGCTTGGTCTTACCGTGGTCGACGTGGCCCGCGACCGTGACCACCGGGGGCCGGGGCATGAGATTGGCGTCGTCCTCGTCGGGCTCGAGGTCGATGTCGAAGGACTCCAGGAGCTCGCGGTCCTCGTCCTCGGGCGAGACGATCTGGACGTTGTAGCCCAGCTCGGCGCCCAGGAGGGCGAAGGTGTCCTCGTCGAGGGACTGGGTGGCCGTGGCCATCTCACCGAGGTGGAACAGGACGGTCACCAGGGCCGCGGGGTTGGCGTTGATCTTCTCGGCCAGGTCCGTGAGAGTGGCCCCCTGGCGCACGCGCACCGGGGTGGAGCCATCACCTCGTGGGACGATGACACCGCCGATCGACGGCGCGCTCTGCTGCTCGAACTCCTGACGCTTGGCCCGCTTGGACTTGCGTCCCCGCGGAGCGCCGCCGCCACGTCCGAAGGCGCCCTGGGTGGAACCGCGACCACCACGACCACCGCGGGGTCCGCCGAAGCCGCCACCGGGACGGCCGCCGCCTCCGGGACGGCCGCCACCACCGGGACGCGAGCCGCGGCCTCCGCCGCCGGCACCGCCACGCGCCGGAGCGCCGGGGCGGCCGATGGAGGACTGGCCGGGCATCATGCCCGGGTTGGGACGCGGACCACCCGGACGCGGGGCACCGGAACGACCGGCTCCCTGAGGCCGTGCACCGCCCTGAGGACGGGGGCCACCGGGGCGCGGGCCGCCCTGAGGACGGGGACCGCCCGAGCCGCCCGGGCGGGGCATGCCCTGGGAGGCGGCGAAGGGGTTGTTGCCAGGACGCGGCGCACCCGAGCGCGACTGGCCCGAGCGCTGGCCGCCTCGGCCTCCCTGGCCACCCTGACGGGGCATGCCCTGGGAGGCGGCGAAGGGTTGTTGCCAGGACGCGGCGCCCCGGGACGCGGCCCCGGCGTCGGGGCGCTACGGCGCGAGCCGGGCGTCGGCGCGCCGGGGGCTGCAGCTGCTGGCTTGGAAGCGCCGGCTCCGGGCTTGGGGGCCTTGGGCGCGTCGCCGACGGCGCCTTTCTGGGGCGCCGGCTTGGCGGCAGCCGCCGGAGCCTGGGTTCCGCCACTCGGCTTGGCGGCCTGAGCACCTGGCTTGGGAGCGCCGGTACCCGGTTTGGGGGCGGCCGGCTTGGCAGCGGGGCTCGGAGCCCGGTCCTGAGCACCGGCGGGTCCCGGCTTGGCAGCCTGAGCTCCTGGCTTGGGAGCACCCTTGGAGGGCTTGGGGGCCTGAGAGGCAGTCTTGGCCGGCTTGTCGACAGCAGTGTCCGCCGGCGCCTCCTGCACCTGGGCGGCAAAGTGCTCACGAACCCGGCGAGCGACGGGGGGCTCAACGGCGGAGGAGGCCGCCTTGACGAACTCTCCCTGGTCCTTGAGCCAGGCCAGGATCACCTTCGAGGTGACCTTCTTGCCAGTGGGGTCGAGCTCTTTAGCGAGCTCATGAACGCGTGGTTTAGCCACATTACTCCTGTCCGGTTTCCCACCCCGGACAGGGGTGGGTGCTTCTAGAGGCAGCTCATCGCTGGGTACTCATCGGGTGCCCATCGGCTTCCTACCCGCCTTCGCTATCGGTGGTCCGCTCACCCGGTCGGGCAGCGGGAGCCTCGCCGTCGTTGACCACTCCCCGCTCCAGGAACCCGCGCACCCGGGCCATCAGGTGGTCCGCCGGTGCGCAGGGCGCGTGAGCGGCGCGTCGTCGCTCAGCGAGGTCGAGGCACACCGGATCCGGGTGGATCCAGGCGCCGCGCCCGGGTCTGACGGCCCGGGCATCGACGTCGAGCTCACCGCTCGGCGTCAGTACGAGACGCAGCAGCTGCGTCCGCGGGGCCCTTTGTCGACAGCCGATACAGGTGCGCTCGGGCACGTGGGGGATGGTGACCACCGTCCGTCGGTGTCCTTCCGCTGCTCTGCAACCGCTGACGCGGGCACCGCGGCCGGGAGATCCCGGCGCAGGACCCGCAAAGGTCCGCCGGAAAGTCTACATCGCCCCGCAGAGTCGGTTCCAGTCGCCCAGCTCTGAGGGACCTGTCACGTCGTCGGACTGGGAGCCCTGACCGGGGGTGATCTCACCGGACTCGGCATCGGCGTGGATGTCGATCTTCCACCCGGTCAGGCGGGCGGCCAAACGGGCGTTCTGCCCCTCCTTGCCGATGGCCAGGGAGAGCTGGAAGTCGGGGACGATGGCGCGAGCGGTGCGCTCCTCGGCGTCGATGACGCCCACGGCGGCCACCCGGGCCGGCGACAGGGCGTTGGCGATGAAGCGCGCAGGATCCTCCGAGTAGTCCACGATGTCGATCTTCTCTCCACCGAGCTCGGTCATGACCGCACGCACCCGCTGCCCCATGGGGCCGATGCAGGCCCCCTTGGCGTTGACGCCACGGACCTTGGAGCGCACGGCCATCTTGGTGCGGTGACCGGCCTCTCGGGCGACGGAGACGATCTCGACGTCGCCCGAGGAGATCTCAGGAACCTCGCGCTCGAAGAGCTTGCGGACCAGACCGGGATGGGTGCGCGACAGGATGATCTGCGCCCCGCGGGTGCCGCGTGAGACGTCGGTGACGTAGGCGCGCACGCGGTCGCCGTGGCGGTAGCGCTCAGCGGGGACCTGCTCGTGGGGAGGCATGATGCCCTCGTGCTCCTCGTCCAGGCGCACGTAGACGATGCGGGGTCGCGTCCCCTGCTCCACGGTGCCGGAGATCAGCTCGCCGGTCTTGTCCTTGAAGGCACCCAGGACCTCGAAGTCACGGCGGTCCTGGATGCGCTGGACGATGACGCTGCGGGCCGTGGCCTGGGCGATGCGACCGAAGTCGTCGGGGGTGTCGTCGAAGTACTCCCCCGTGGGCTGGTCGTCATCATCGACCTCCGGGGCCAGAACGCTCATGTGCCCAGTGCGGCGGTCGATCTCGACGTGGGCACCTCGGATGGCACCAGGGGACCTTGGGTAGGGCCCCAGGATGGCGTCCTCGATAGCGGGCAGCAGGTTGTCCAGGTCAATGCCGAGCTCGTCGGCAGCGCCTCGCAGCTCCGGCATATTGATGTCCATGGGTCCTTGGGTCCTCTCTGGTCCGCTGAGCGGGTGTGCACTGGGTTCCCGTCGACGGTAGCCCGTGACGGGCCGGATGGTCCATCACATCGTTCCGGGCCGGTCCGTCAACCTATCAGTTATCAGGACATACATTATTCCCGGTCACTATCCGCGGGGAGCATCTTATAGACCTTCGGCCTGTTGCCTGACCCTAGAGCCCGGCCACCACCATCCGTGCCTCTGTGATGTCCCCAAGGGCGATACGGTGCTCAACGCCGTCGACCTTGATCCTGACCATGCCGCCGTTGTGCTCACTGGCATCGCCGTCCCCATCAGCCGCGGTGACGACGCCGGTGAGCTCGTCATCGGCCGTGCGCACCCGGACACTATGACCAACGGCACGCCTGAAGTGACGCAGGGTGGTCAGCTCCCGCTCGGCTCCGGGGGTGGAGACCTCGAGGGTGTACTGCCCCTTGACGGGGTCGGCCTCATCGAGGGCCTGGGAGACGGCCGCCGTCACGGGCCCCAAGGAGTCGAGATCGAGGTCTCCGGGACCGTCAACCAGGTCCACGAGGACGCGCACGACTGAGTACTTGCCCGCACGGGTGGTCTCCACGCCCTCGAGATGAAGCCCGGCATCGTTGACGACGGGGACGAGCAGGTCAGTGAGACTGCGGGCCAGAGCGTCAGCGCGCTTGCGCGGATCCTGACGCGGATCATGGGCTGCCATGGTCGTTCTTCCTCCCGTGCTGGCCCGAGCCGAGGCTCGGGCGGACGTGGTCGACATGATCGAGGTGGTCGAGGTCGGGGTCATGCTACCTGCCGTCTGTGGGAGGATTCCCCGGTGAACACTCGCCGCACTCCCCTCCCCACCCAGCTGAACGGCATTCCGTCACCCTACGGTGACCGAGTCGGTGCCAGTCCCCGTACCAGTGGCGACATTGGCGCGGCGGGCCACGGCCTGACGCGCCGCACCGCAGTGCTTGCGGTGGGAACGGCTCTGACTGCGGCACTGGGCGGTTGCGGACTGCGCCTGGGGAAGGGGTCCCCGGCGTCCCTGCCGTCGGCCTCGGCGGCTGAGACCACTCGTGACGGCCTGGCCAGGCAGGCCGCGCTCATCTCCTCCACCGCCGGTGTGGTCGCACAGTCCGGCGGCGTGGACTCCACCACCGCTCCCCTGGCCGAGGGCGTGAAGCAGACGGCTGACGCCCAGCTCGAGACCCTGGGCGGAGTATGGCAGCCATGGCCCACGCAGGTGCCATCCTCCTACCCCACAGTCGCTCCGGCGCCGTCGGCCTCGGCGGGCGCCTCCGAGCAAGACCTGGCCACGGCCCTGGCCGATGGATCGACACTGGCCCGCAGGGCGGCGATCACCGCGGCCTCGGAGCAGGACGCACGGCTCTTCACCTCGCTGACAGTGGCCTGGAGTCTCCAGCACGACCTCTTCGCGCCACCGAGCTCGGCGGACACACCACGGGTGGAGGTCGCGCAGGGCAGCAAGATCAGCTCCGGCCTGCTGACCTCCTACGACGCGGCCCGGTACGCCATGGAGGAGCTCGCGGCGCGCAGCGACGACCCTCAGCGCACCCAGGCGATTGCCGACTCCAAGGTCGCCACCTCCGTCGTCAATGCCGCGGTGGCCGCGGGCACTGAGGACAAGCGGCTGAGCGCCTACGTCGCCCCGACCGAGTCCACCGATCCCAACGTCAGCACCCAGGTGCTCTGGGCCCGGCAGGTGTGGTCCAACATCGTCTCCGGAGAGGTGCAGGAGGCCGGTTCCGCCAAGGCCTCCAGTCCGGCCCGCGAAGCGGCCGTCACTGGGGCGGTCGACGCCGCCCGGCGCGCCACCGCCTGGGGCGCGGACTTCTCCTCCCTGCCCGGCTACGCCGCCTGACGTGCGTCTCCTCGTAACGGTCCTGGTCCTCATGGCCGCCCTGGCGGCCGTGGACCAGCTCTTCTTGTGGATGGAACGCCGTGGCTGGATCTACTGGCGGCGCTCCAAGCGCGACCCACGTGGCGCCCTCCTGGGTCCCATCGACAACGTCTTCAACCCGGCCCACGAGCACGTGGTTGAGCAGCAGGAGACCGAGGAGCGCCTGGCCGACTTCAAGCCGACATCCAGCCGACATCCAGCCGACATCCGGGCCAGCATCCAGGCGAACACGGTCCCGAGGTGAGACATGACGAGCACAGCCGCCGCCACCGCGCAGCGCCCGCTGCACCGGTGGGCACGTCAGGTACCGCTACGCGATTACCAGCAGGAAGTGCTTGATCGGCTCCACCCCGACGACGGCTCCACGTTGCACCTGCTCGCACCGCCGGGAGCAGGTAAGACTCTCGTGGGGCTGGAGCTGGCCGTACGCAACGGCCGTCGTGCGCTCGTCCTAGCACCCACCACGGTCATCAGGGCCCAGTGGATCCATCAAGCGCAGAAGTTCTTCACCTCCCCCGCCTCCGGCTCCTCTTCGGTCACCGACTCGGTCAACGCCCGCCTGCCGAGCGCGCGTCTGGAGCAGGTGGCAGAATGCGCCGACCTGACGGTTCTGACCTATCAGTCTCTGGCCGTCGTCGACTCCTCCCCCGCCTGGAACGAAGCGGCCCGCTCGCGCTGGGTCACTGAGCTCACTGCTGACGGACGAAGCGCCGTGAGCGCCGAGGCCTGGTTGAGGCGGCTGGAGGCCGACAACCCCAGGGCCTACACCCGCGGGATCCGTTCACGCACCGCCATCATCCGCCGCCAGGTCGATGAGCTCGACGACGCCGCCGTCGCCTCTCTTCTGGGACCTGGTGCCCAGGCACGTCTGGACACACTCATCGAAGCGGGTGTCACCACCATCATCCTCGACGAGTGCCACCATCTGAGGGCCCACTGGGCCGTCGTCGTCCACTACCTCGCACGGCGCCTGAGGCGAGCGGGTCTGTCCCCCACTCTCATCGGCCTGACGGCCACTGGACCTTCGGACGAGGACCGGTCATCCCAGCGCTATCGTGCGCTCCTGGGCGACGTCGACGCCGAGATTCCGGTTCCTGCCGTCATCCGCGCCGGTCATCTCGCCCCATGTCGTCAGCTGGCCTGGTTCACGCTCCCGTCCCCGGAGGAAACGGAGTTCCTGACCACCGCCGGAGAAGAGCTTCATCACCGGATAGACGAGCTGCTGCTGAGCCCTGACGGCGTCGACTACCTGCTAGAAGTCGTCGCCCCACCCGCTCCGACCACCGCACTCGGTGACGGGGGCGGGCTGGAACCGCTCCCTCGTACCCGCAGAGCGGATGGTGACCGTGCCTCTGCAGCGACTAGGCCTCCTGGGGATGACGAACTGGTGCGTCGGATCGTTGCGGGTTTCGACGCCGATCCGACACTGGCCGCGTCCGCGGCCGCGCTGCTGCGCAGAATAGGCAGCTACCGGGCCACGGCTCTGAGCACCCGGGTTGTTCCGCTCCTGCCCGAGTTCGAGCTGCTCGATCTTGACGATGAGCTCAGGCTTCTGGGTCGGTACGCTCATGACCGGCTCCTGGCAGTGCCCGAGCGCCGGCGGGACTGGGAGTCCACGCGCGAGCTGCTGAGAGGTTTCGGCCTGTACCTGACCGATTCCGGCATCCGGGCGGGACGATCCCCGGTGGATACCATCACTGCCGCATCGAGGGCCAAGGACACGGCTGTCATCGACATCCTGCGTCACGAGCTCGACTCCATCGGCGAACGTATGCGGGCCGTGGTCGTCACCGATGCGGCCGAGCGCTCTGCTCATCATCGCGCGCTGGACATCCTGCTCCCGCCCTCACGCCCCGGGCCTCCGGGAGGCGCGGTGCGCTGCATGAGCACGCTGCTGAGTGATGCAGATCTGCGCTCCTTGCACCCGGTGCTGCTCACCAGCTCCCGGCTCGGCCTGGCCAGCGGGGAGGACTCACTGCTGGATCGGTTGCGCCGGTGCACCGGTCTCGAGCTGCCGGCCACCGATGATGGTTGGATGCTGTCGGTGACCGGGAGGGGAGTCGGCGGCGCCGAGCTAGTCCTGGCCGTCAGTGAGTTGGTCGCTGCCGGGGAGGTACGACTCGTGGTAGGCACCCGAGGACTGCTCGGCGAGGGGATGGGACTGCCCCGCCGTGAACACGCTCATCGACCTGACGACGGCGACGACCTCAACTGCGACGCAGCAGCTGTACGGGCGCACCACCCGTCTGGACCCGACCTGGGCCGGTAAAACCGCTCACAACTGGTCCGTCACATGTCTTCTACCGGATCATCCCCGTCTGCACTCCGGTGCGGACCTGAACCGACTGCGTCGCAGGGCCGAGCACCTCTGGTCGGTGGTGCGGCCCGACGAGGTTCCCCTCGACCCGGCGATAGCGGCAGCCACGCCCGTCATTGAGACGGGTCTGCGAGCAATGCTCACACCCGCTCAGTGCAACAGGCTCGACGCTGTCGCGGGCGGGGCTGTTCCGCAGGACATCGAGGCGCTCAACGCAGTCACGACGGCCGGCCTTGATCGTGACCTGGAGGCGCACCGCTGGCTCGCCTCGGGCCCGGCGGGCGATAGGGCCTCGCGTCGCAACCACGGCCGGGTGCTGGAGGCGGTGGAGATCACGAGCGCGGCGGGCCTTCTGCGTCGGGGACGGCCCACCGCCTTCTGGAGCGGCGCCGCCCGGGCCGTCCTCGATGTCGTCCTCTCACGAGACGGGCTCACTGCCGACAACGATTCCTCCGAGGGGGACCTCCCGCGCCTCGTGGTTCGCGAGTCTCAAACAGACTCGGCCGGTGGATCGACTCGTACCGTACTCATCGGCCTGGACGGGGCGGAGGCCACCCGGAGTGCACGTTTCGCGGGCATCGTGGAAGAACTTCTGAGCGCCCCGGAGCGTCGTCCTCGATTCATCCTCGAGGTAGCCACCGCCACATGGGCGCAGGGCCATGCGGAGCGACCACTGAGCGGGCCGCGGCGCCTTCTGGGAAGGTTGCTGTCACTAGGCGCTTGGAACCGCGATAACAGTATCTTCCTCGCGGTTCCAACGGCCTTGGCTCGCTCACGAGCCGACATGCACGCCTTTGCCCGCGCATGGTCCGTATGGGTGGGACCGTGTCGCCTCCGTCTGGTCCGTGACGCTGACGACGCAGCAGCGCTCCTGTCCTGTCTCGGCAGCGGTGGTCCCACCGGGCGAGTCAGCCTGCGCCGTACCAGACGCTGGCTGGAGGACTGAGCGCTTCCATGCCGCTCAGCGACGGGCAGTCTCCAGAGCGGCGCGGACGGTGGCGCTGAGCTCGGTCGCGGCGGCATCGGCAGGCACGGAGCGGTGCTCGCCGGTGCGGCGGTCGCGAATCTCCACGGTCCCCTCTCTGGCCAGGTCCCGGCCGACGACAACCGTGTAGGGCAGGCCGAGGAGCTCGGCGTCGGCGAACTTCACGCCGGCGGAGACCTTGCGGCGGTCGTCGTAGAGGACCTCGACGCCGTCGGCGTCCAGGGACGAGGCGATCTGCCCGGCGACGTCGAAGACGGCCTGGTCCTTGCCGGTGGCCAGGACCTGCACATGGTAGGGGGCGATCTGGACGGCCAGGTGAGTCCCCTGTCGTCGTGGTTGGCCTCGGCCAAGGCTGCCATGACGCGGCTGACGCCGATGCCGTAGGAGCCCATGGTGACCACGCGGGCCTTGCCGTTCTCGTCCAGGACGCTCAGTCCCAGGGCCTGGGAGTACTTGCGTCCCAGCTCGAAGATGTGACCGATCTCGATGCCGCGGGCCAGGTGGAGCGGGCCGGAGCCGTCGGGGGCCGGGTCGCCCTCACGGACCTCGGCGGCCTCGATGGTGCCGTCGGCGATGAAGTCGCGGCCCATGACCAGGTCGAGGACGTGCTTCTTGTCGGTGTTGGCGCCGGTGACCCAGCTGGTCCCCTCCACGATCCGGGGGTCGACGAGGTAGCGCACTGAGCCGGTGAGGACCTCGGTGCCGTCGTCGAGCCTCTCCACACGCCGCAGCGGGGAGTTCGGGCCGATGGCTGTGGGGCCGATGTAGCCGCGCACGAGCTCGGGGTGGGTCTCGAAGTCGGTGTCGCCGGCCATCTCGACCTCAGCAGGGGCGACGGCGGCCTCCAGACGCTTCATGTCGACGTCGCGGTCCCCGGGCACACCGACGACCAGCAGCTCACGCTCACCGCCGGGGTGGGTGAGGGTGACGACGACGTTCTTGAGGGTGTCGGCGGCCGTCCAGGCCCGCCCGTCGGAGCGCGGGTAGGCCTCGTTGCACAGCTCGACCAGGGAGTCGATGGTGGGGGTGTCGGGGGTGTCCACCACGCGCGCCGGGCCGACCCCGGAGGCGTCCACGGTCTCGGGGACCACGGTGGTGACGGCCTCGGCGTTGGCCGCGTAGCCGCTTGAGGAGCGCACGAAGGTGTCCTCACCGATCTCGCAGGGGTAGAGGAACTCCTCGGAGTGCGACCCGCCCATGGCGCCGGCCATCGCGTTGACGATGACGTAGTCCAGACCCAGACGGGTGAAGATCCGCTCATAGGTGTCCCGGTGCGCCTGGTAGGCGGCGGCCAGACCCTCGTCGTCGATGTCGAAGGAGTAGGAGTCCTTCATGACGAACTCGCGGCCGCGGATGATGCCTGCCCGGGGGCGGGCCTCGTCACGGTACTTGGTCTGGATCTGGTAGACGATGGCCGGCAGGTCCTTGTAGGAGGAGTAGAGGTCCTTGACCGCGAGGGTGAACATCTCCTCGTGGGTGGGTGCCAGCAGGTAGTCCCCGTCCTTGCGGTCACGGAGCTTGAACAGGGTGGGGCCGTAGTCGTCCCAGCGCCCGGTGGCCTGATAGGGCTCGGCCGGCAGGAGAGCCGGGAAGTGGACCTCCTGGCCGCCCATGGCGTCCATCTCCTGACGCACGATGTCCTCGATCTTGCGCAGCGTCCGCAGGCCCAGCGGCAACCAGGTGTACACCCCGGGAGCGGCCCGGCGGACGTAGCAGGCACGTACGAGCAGCCGGTGGCTGGCGACCTCGGCGTCGGCCGGGTCCTCGCGCAGGGTTCGGATGAAGGAGGTGGAGAGTCTGTGCAGCACGGGGGCGATCCTACGGGGTATGACGCCCTCCCCCAACGCAGAGCGCCGGCCACGTCCCACCTCACCGGTGGCCGCCCGTCTGCGGAACGCTCACAGCAGCACCGTGGCGAACAGGCCCACCTGCTCGAAGCCCAGCGAGCGGTAGAGCGCCATGGCGGGGGCGTTGTAGTCGTTGACATAGAGGCTCACGACGCCGTCGGCACCGACAAGGTCCCGACGCACGGCGTCCACCACACCGGCCAGGGCCGCCGCCCCGACTCCCCGGCCACGCAGGTCGGGGCGGGTCCACACGCCGGTCAGCTGGGCGATGCCGCCGTCCGGGGAGTGCCACAGGGCGCCGACGTCGGCCTTGAAGGCCACCGCCCGGGGCGATCCGGGTTGGGCCGGCCGACCTGCGCCGTCGTCGAGGACGACGTAGCTGCGCCGCTGCTCAATGAGCCAGCCGACGTGACGCCTGTATCCGGGACCATCGGTGGTGGGGTCGTAACCGAGTTCGCCGATGAACATGTCCACCGAGGCCGGAAGGACCATCTCCGTCTCACTGGGCTGCGCTGGACGGACCGCCCGCCCCACCCAGGACAGGGACGGGTGACGGGGTCGGCACGCACTGCCCAGCCCCGAATGCGCGTGGGGCGCGGCGAGGACCGGCTGCCTCCAGCGCTCCTGGCGGGCTGCACCCCCTGCTCGCTGAGCGCACCCCAGATCGCCGCGACGTCCCGGGCCGGCCCACAGACGGAACCGTGCCTGGACAGACGAGGTCTGCAGTGCTCGGCCAGCGCCCAGATCTCACCGGCATCCGCTGCCCGCAGACCGTGCTCGGGGCGGCCGGCCAGACCGAAGGGCATGAGGGACCCGACCGACCAGGCCGCGGCGACTGGCTGCGCCAGTCCCCCGAGGGCGACGACGTCACCACGTCCCCAGCGGGACCAGCGCTGCATCTGCTGGACCAGGCTCACGGCACAGACCGGGTCGAGCGCGCACAGCGACATGACTCCTGACACCTGATCGGAGGGAACCGGTGTCAGGCGGTCGGCGTGACGCTGAGCGCGTCTCGAATCACGGTGCCGCAGGAAGCTCATACCCGTCAGGCCCGGGCGGGCGCTCGTCGCGCCCTGCCCTCACCGGTCCTCAGCCGGCTGCGGAGACCATGGGGCTGGTGCCGGCCAGGGCCTCCTCCCCGAGCTCCTCGGCCATCTCGGCGGCCATGGCCTCAGCGTGCTTGAGAAGGGTCTCGACGACCTGGTCCTCGGGGACGGTCTCCACGACCCTGTCCGCGAACGAAGATCTGCCCCTTGCCGTTGCCCGAGGCGCACCCCAGGTCCGCCTCACGGGCCTCACCGGGGCCGTTGACGACGCAGCCCATGACGGCGACGCGCAGCGGTGCCGTGATGTTCTTGAGCCCGGCCTCGACCTCCTCCGCCAGGGTCCACACATCCACCTGGGCCCGGCCGCAGGAGGGACAGGAGACGATCTCGAGCTGGCGCTGGCGCAGCCCCATGAACTCCAGCAGCTTGGTGCCCACCTTGACCTCCTCGACCGGAGGCGCGGACAGGGAGACCCGGATGGTGTCACCGATGCCCTCGGCGAGCAGGGTGCCGAAGGCGGCGCAGGACTTGATGGTTCCCTGGAAGGCGGGACCGGCCTCGGTCACGCCCAGGTGCAGGGGCCACTGACCGGCCTCCGACAGGAGCCGGTAGGCCTGCACCATGGTGACGACGTCGTGGTGCTTGACAGAGATCTTGAAGTCGTGGAAGTCGTTCTCCTCGAAGAGCCCGGCCTCCCAGGTGGCGGACTCCACGAGTGCCTCGGGGGTGGCCTTGCCGTACTTCTTGAGCAGGCGCTTGTCCAGGGAGCCGGCGTTGACACCGATGCGCAGGGAGACGCCGGCGTCGGAGGCGGCCTTGCAGATGTCGGCGACCTGGTCGTCGAACTTGCGGATGTTGCCGGGGTTGACGCGCACCGCGCCGCAGCCGGCCTCAATGGCGGCGAAGACGTACTTGGGGTTGAAGTGGATGTCCGCGATGACGGGAATGCGCGACTGCCTGGCGATGATCGGCAGTGCCTCGGCGTCCTTGTCAGTGGGGCAGGCCACGCGGACGATGTCGCATCCCGAGGCCGTCAGCTCGGCGATCTGCTGAAGGGTGGCGCCGATGTCGTGGGTCTTCGTGGTGGTCATCGACTGCACGGTGATGGGGCGCGTCTCCACCGACGTTGAGGCTGCCGACCCTGATCTTGCGGGTCGGTCTGCGCGGCGCCAGGACCGGGGCCTGGGCGCGCATGGTGGGATGCCAAGAGCGATCGCTTCAGTCACCCGACCAGTATGTCACCCACCCCGCTCGGCCTAGCACCTCAGGTGTGTGGCATCGCTCCCGCCGGTACCGGTTTGCTCACGCCCTCGCAGGTCCTGCGGGTGTCACAGTGGCGCCGCGATGTCCACCCACACCAGGACCAGGGCCATGACGATGAGCAGACCGAAGACGACCTGACCGACGGGCAGCAACCTGGCCGTGTCCACCGGTCCCGGATCGGGCTTACCCTGCACCTTGGCGATCGAGCGCCGGATGCCCTCCCAGCAGGCCCCGGCCACGTGCCCGCCGTCCAGGGGCAGCAGGGGCACCAGGTTGAAGGCGAACAGCGCCAGGTTGAGGCTGCCCAGAAGCATGAGCATGGTGCTCACCCGCATCGACAGGGGGACCTCCCCGCCTCCGGCAGCACCGCCGCTGGTGGCCTGTCCGGCCATGCGCCCCATGCCCACCAGGCCCACGACGCCGCTGTCGACGCTGCGCTGCTCGATGCCCAGCGCCGCCTGGACGGCGTGATAGAGGCCGACCGGGAGGGTGGCGATGGCCTTGAGCGTCCCTCCGATGGCCTGCCCGATGAGAACCGGGATCTTGCCGGGGCTCTGGGGAATGGTTCCCAACGACGGGGAGATGCCGACATAGGGACGAGCCTGGGTGCGCACGGCCCCGGAGGCGTCCTTGACCGGGGCCCCCTGGCTGTCGCGAACGGTGCGCTGGACCTCGACCGCGGTGACACTCACGGTGCGCTCGGCTCCGTCGCGCTCGACGACGACCTGGGTGGGGCTGGTTCCTCCGGCGGCGATCCGGGCCTGAAGCTCCTCAGGAGGAGACCTTCACCCCGCCCCACGAGACGATCCTGTCGCCGGCCCTGATACCGGCGGCGCTGGCGGGGCCGGTCGGGTCGGAGTCCTGGCAGGGGGCGTCCGCGTCGATGTTGGACGAGACGCAGGGTGTCACGGTCGACAGCGTCGTCGTGCGTCCGGGGATACCGACCACGCCGATGGCCACGGCCAGCAGCACGATCCCCAGGACCAGGTTGGTGAGGATTCCCCCGGCCATGACGATGAGCTTCTTGGGGACGCTGAGGTGGTAGAAGGCCCGGTGCTCCTCCCCGGGCTGGATCTCCTCCAGGGCCTCGGCACGCGCCTCCCCCACCATGCCCAGGCTTCCGTCCTTGCGCTTGCGGTCCGGCCTGCCGGGCTTGGCGGGCGGCAGCATGCCGACGAGCTTGACGTAGCCGCCCAGCCAGATGGCCTTGATGCCGTACTCGGTCTCTCCGCGCTTGACCGACCAGATCCTCGGGCCGAAGCCGATGAAGTACTCGGGGACCTTCACGCCGAACCTCTTGGCGGGGATCATGTGCCCGAGCTCGTGAAGGGCCACCGAGACACCGATCCCGATGATGAGGATGACGATGCCCAGGATGTAGGCCAGGGTGGTGCTCACGAGTCCGCTCCTCCGTTTCGTGCCGCGATGAGCTCGTCGGCGCGGGTGCGCGCCCAGGTCTCCGCGGCCAGGATGTCTTCGAGGCTCGGGGAGGTCAGACCCTCGTGCTCGCCAACAACGACCGCATCGATCTCGACGATGTCCAGCCACTCGAGGCCGCCGGCGAGGAAGGCGGCGACGGCCTGCTCGTTGGCCGCGTTGAGCACGGCCGGGTGAGTGTCCGAGGCCGCCACGGCGCTGCGGGCCAGGCCGACGGCGGGGAAGGCGGCGTCGTCCAGCGGCTCGAAGGTCCAGCTGACCGGTTCGCTCCAGTCGTTGGGAGTCACCAGGCCCGACAGGTCGGGGGCGCTCGGGCCAGGTCAGCCCCAGGGCGATGGGCAGGCGCATGTCGGGCGGGGAGGCCTGAGCGATGGTGGCGCCGTCGGTGAACTCCACCATGGAGTGGATGACGGACTGAGGGTGGACGACGACATCGATCTGCTCGGGTGCCATATCGAACAGGAGGTGGGCCTCGATGAGCTCGAGTCCCTTGTTGATGAGGGTCGAGGAGTTGATGGTCACCACCGGCCCCATGTCCCAGGTGGGGTGCTTGAGGGCGGCGGCGGCACTGATCCCGGTGAGCTCGGCGCGGCTGCGCCCGCGGAAGGGGCCGCCGGAGGCGGTCAGGACCAGCCGTCTCACCTCGCTGCGCCCGCTGACGACGGGACTGGTCAGTCCCTTCTCGTGGCGGCCCGCAGGCCAGGGCCTGGGCGATGGCGGAGTGCTCGGAGTCCACGGGAACGATCTGGCCGGGTCGGGTGAGCGCTTGACGAACCAGGGCGCCCCCGACGACGAGGGACTCCTTGTTGGCCAGGGCCAGGCGGGCTCCGCTGCCCAGGGCGGCCAGCGTGGGCAGCAGGCCCACGGAGCCGGTGATGCCGTTGACGACCGTGTCGTGAGGTTCCAGTCCGGCGACCTCAACCGCCGTGGTGGCGGCATCGGGGCCGGTGAGAATGGTGGTGACCGGGTCGGGACGGCCGGCCTGGGCGGCTGCGGCCCTCAGGGCCTGGCGCAGGCGGTCGGAGAGATCCTCTCCCCCACCGGTGACGGCCAGGACGGGGACCTCCCAGGCGATGGCCTGGCGGGCCAGGAGGTCCAGGCGCGATCCGCCGGCGGCCAGGGCGGCCACGTGCGGAGCGACCTCCCCCAGGCGTGAGAGGACCTCGAGGGTCTGGGTACCGATCGACCCGGTGGAACCGAGCAGAACCAGTCGCTGCGGGATTGGGGTAGGGGAAGGCAGTGGTGCGTGGCTGGTCATGGGGCGGTGGGTTTCCTCAGGACGGGGCTCGACGGGCTCGACTCACTCGACGGACAGGAGGACCTCGACGACGCGCGCCAGGTAGCGGTCGACGCTGGGCTCCCCGTAGGCCTTGCCGCCCCGGGCACGACGGAAGACCGCTCCGCGCACCTCGCTGGAGGTCAGGGTCGTGTCGGAGTCGAAGTAGCCGGCGATGCGGTCCATGAGGGGCGTCGACGTCGGTCTTGTCATACCCCTGCCCGGAGGCCGGAGCGAAGCGCTCGCCGGCCGGGCGCAGGAGACGCGGGTAGAGGGTGGTGGCGAGCTGGGTGACCTGATCCATCCAGGCCTGGCGGCCCTTCTTGGCCACGAAGGCAGCGCGCCGGCGCTGGAGGAATGCGGCCTCGAGCCGGTCGAGAGCCGCGTCCACGGCCTGGGGCTGGTAGCCGCGCAGAACGACGTCGAAGGCGACAGTGCGCACGCCCTCGGAGTCCATCTCGTCGAGCTCGCCGGCGTCATAGATCTCGTGAGCCGTCTCGAAGTAGCGGTCCACCTGCTCGGGGCGGTAGCCCGGTCGCAGGAGCGCTGACTTGGGGAACATGTCGCTCATGTCGTCTTGAGCCTCTCCTGGTTGAGTACCTCGGTCGCGAGCTGACCGCAGGCACCGTCGATGTCGCTGCCTCGAGTGTCTCGCACTGTCGTGGTAATTCCGGCACGCCGGAGCGTGTCAACGAACATATCCTGAACCGCAACCTCCGAGCAGGTCCAGATGGACCCCGGAGTGGGGTTGAGCGGGATGGGGTTGACATGGGCCCACCCGGTGTCCCTGCGGTTGAGCTCGTCAGCGAGCAGCTGGGCGCGCCAGGCGTGGTCGTTCATGTCCTTGATGAGCGCGTACTCGATGGACACGCGCCGGCCGGTGGCCAGAAAGTAGTCGTGGGCGGCGTCGAGCAGCTCGCCGACCTTCCACTTGGAGTTGACGGGGATGAGCTCGTCGCGCAGCTCGTCGTCAGGCGCGTGCAGGGAGACGGCCAGGGTCACCGGCAGCCCCTCACCGGCGAGCCTGCGGATGAGGGGAACGAGGCCCACGGTGGAGACGGTGATACCGCGAGCCGACAGGCCGAAGCCCTCCGGGGCCGGGTCAATGAGCCGATGGAGGGCGCCGACGACGTTCTTGTAGTTGACCATCGGCTCACCCATGCCCATGAAGACCACGTTGGACAGTCGGGCCGGTCCCCCGGTCAGCTCCCCGGCGGCCGAGGCCTGGGCGGCGTGGCGCACCTGCTCCACGATCTCCCCGGTCGACAGGTTGCGGGTCAGGCCCATCTGACCGGTGGCGCAGAAGGGGCAGGCCATGCCGCAACCGGCCTGGGAGGAGACGCACAGGGTGGTGCGCTCCTTGTAGCGCATGAGGACGCTCTCGACGCGGACGCCGTCGTGCAGCTCCCACAGGTGCTTGATGGTGCGTCCGCCGTCGGCGCGCAGGGCGCGCACCGGGGTGATGAGCTCGGGCAGCAGCTCGGCGCACAGCTGCTCGCGCTGGGCGGCGGGCAGGTCGGTCATGTCCGCGCTGTGACGGGTGAAGTGGGTGAAGTAGTGGCGCGAGAGCTGGTCGGCACGGAAGGAGGGCAGTCCCGAGTCCTTACAGGCTGCCTTGCGTCCGGCCAGATCGAGGTCGGCCAGGTGACGGGGGGCCTTGCCGCGCGCCGCAGGCACCGCGAAGGACAGGCGCGGCCTGGCGTCCGGGCTGGTGGCGACCTCCGGGGCTGGTCGGTGGGCATGACCTGGACCTGGCCGTCACGCGGCCGCCCAGTGATGCTGACGGGCTGCGGGCGCCGGGGGCGCTGCTGTGCTCGCGATGAGTTCACGCTCGTGCTCCTCGTGTCCCGGGGCTGGGGAGGGCCGGGCTGATCGATAGGGAGTGGGTGCGGCATGCCGTCCCTATTTCACCAGGAGGGTGAAGGCGTAGACAAGTGGGGCTGCCACGAGGATCGAGTCGAGCCGGTCCATGATTCCGCCGTGTCCGGGCAGGAGCGTGCCCATGTCCTTGAGTCCCAGGTCGCGCTTGAGCAGGGACTCCCCCAGGTCGCCCAGGGTGGAGACGACCACGGTGCAGGCGCCCAGCGCGGCTCCGGCCCACCAGGGGCCGTCGATGGCCCAGGCGCATCCGGCCCCGGTCGCCACCGCCGCCAGCAGGGAGCCCATCAGTCCCTCCCAGGACTTCTTGGGCGAGACCGAGGGCGCCAGGGGTGACGGCCGAAGGTGATGCCGGCCATCCACCCGCCGGTGTCGTTGGCGGCCGCCAGGGCGATGAGCATCATGACTTTTCCCACTCCGTGATCCTGCACCAGGAGCAGGACCGCGAAGCCGGCCAGGAAGGGCAGGTAGGTGGCGGCGAAGACCGAGGCGGCCGCGGCGCTGGAGCGCGAGCGACGGACCTCGTCATGGGCCTCGGTGCGGGGGATGTCGTGACCGGCCTGCTCGAGGACGGTACCGACCTCCGCCTCGGCCTGGTCCATGAAGCTCCACAGGACGCAGGCGCCGACAGTGGCGACATAGGCCCCGAAGGCCGCCTCCGCTCCCACCTCCCAGGCGCACACGGAGATTCCCAGGGTCCCCAGCCACAGCGGCGCCAGGGGCAGACGGATGCGCTTGCGGGCGAAGGCGGCCGCCAGCTCCCACAACGCCCCGCAGACGGCCAGCACGACGACACCCACGAAGATGACCTTGTGGAAGGCCAGGGAGCCCAGGACCACGGCGATGAGCACGACCGCCACCCCGATGGCGGCGGGCAGGTGCAGTCCGCCCGCCCGGTGGCGGGCAGGGGGTCGTGGTTGCGCGTGGGGCGCGGGTTCAGCAGAGGCGACACGGGGCTCACAGAGGTTGACGGGACAGGGGCGGGAGGCCGGGTGGAGGCACGGCCGATCCCGGGACGAGACGGGTCAGACCTCGAGGAGCTCGCTCTCCTTGGCACTCAGGGCGGCATCGATCTGCTCGACGAAGCGCTTGGTGAGACCGTCGAGCTCGTGCTCGGCGCGCTTGACGTCGTCCTCGCCGGCCTCGCCGTCCTTCTTGATGGCCTCGAGCTCCTTCTTGGCCTTGCCGCGGATACCACGCACCTGGACGCGGGAGTCCTCGGCGCGGGAGCGGGCCAGCTTGACGTAGTCCTTGCGACGCTCCTCGGTCAGTGCCGGCAGGGTGACGCGGATGACGGTGCCGTCATCGGTGGGGTTGACGCCGAGGTCGGACTCGCGGATGGCGGTGACGATGTCCTTCATGGCAGAGCGGTCGAAGGGGCTGACCAGGACGGTGCGGGCCTCGGGGATCGTCAGGGAGGCGAGCTGCTGGAGCGGGGTGGGGGCGCCGTAGTAGTCCACGACGATCCCGTTGAACATCGAGGGGTTGGCGCGGCCGGTGCGGATGGTGGCGAGCTCGCTCTTGGCGGCCTGAAGGGCCTTGTCCATCTTGTCCTCGGCCTCGAGCATGACGTCGTCGATCATGGTGCTTCCTTTACTGGGCGGTCGTGGGTTCGTCAGATAGTGATCGGCCATCGTGGGGATGGCCGCGGGTCGGGACGGTGTCCTGGCCGTCTGCGCCGTGGGCGGTCACGGAGCTCGAACGGGGCCGTCGGCGGCCCGTCGGAGCCCGCAGCCGGGTCAGTCGCAGCTGACGAGTGTCCCGATTCTCTCACCCAGCAGGGCGCGGGTGATGTTTCCAGGCTCTCCCATGCCGAAGACGCGCATGGCCAGACCATTGTCGCGGCACAGGGCGAAGGCGGAGGCGTCGACCACCTGGAGGCTGTCGGCCAGGGCTCGTTCGTAGGTGAGCTGGTCGAGGCGCTGGGCCTCGGGGTTCTTGCGGGGATCGGCGGTGTAGACGCCATCAACCCCGTTCTTGCCCACGAGCAGCTCGTCGCAGTGGGTCTCCAGGGCGCGCTGGGCCGAGACGGTGTCCGTGGAGAAGTAGGGCAGGCCGGCACCGGCGCCGAAGACGACGACACGGTTCTTCTCCATGTGACGGATGGCGCGCAGGGGGATGTAGGACTCGGCGACCTGTCCCATGGCGATGGCTGTCTGGACGCGGGCGGGCACCCCCGCCTTCTCGATGAAGTCCTGAAGGGCCAGGGCATTCATGACGGTTCCCAGCATGCCCATGTAGTCGGCGCGGGCGCGGTCCATGCCCCGCGACGAGAGCTCGGCGCCGCGGAAGAAGTTCCCGCCTCCGACGACGACGGAGACCTGGACTCCCGCGCGTACGGCGTCGGCGATCTGACGGGCGGCGTCGGAGACGACATCGGGGTCCAGACCTATTGATCCACCGCCGAAGACCTCACCGGAGAGCTTGAGTAGAACACGCCTGGGGTGCGTGCCGTGGGCGACGCGGTCGTCACGAGCCGGTTCCTGACTCATTGCGCTATGTCTCCTGGGTTCGGTGGGCAGGCTTGGCACAGCCTACCCCGTCCGCGAGGGCACCGGGCCACGATGACAGTCAACCCGGATGGTCAGACACGCCATGGGACGAGGAGCACCCTGAGGCATGCGTGAGGACGTGCTCCCGGGAAGCGGAGGTTGATGGATGTCGACGAGTGAGGGACGACATGACGGTGCGGGGGCACGAGCATGGTGCTCGCACCCCGCCCCGGATGTCTCCGGATATCACCGGTGGAGCCGGCCTCACCACTCACTGGCGGGCCGACTTGAGGGGTGAGCGGATCAGGCGCCGACGCGGAAGCGCACGAAACCGGTCAGCTCGCCGCCGGTGGCCTCGACGACCTTGCCGACCGTGGTCTTGGGGTCCTTGGCGAAGGCCTGGTCGACCAGGACGTTCTCCTTGAAGAAGCCACTGAGGCGTCCCTCGACGATCTTGGGGATGGCCTTCTCGGGCTTGCCCTCGGCGCGGGTGGTCTCCTCGGCGATGGCGCGCTCCTTGTCCACGACCTCGGCCGGGACGTCCTCGCGGGTGGCGTAGGCCGGTGAGTAGGCGGCGATGTGCATGGCGACGTCGTGAGCCACCTCGGCGGCCTTGGCGTCGGTGCCCACCAGGACGCCGACCTGGGCGGGCAGGTCGGGGTTGGTGCGGTGCAGGTAGAGCTCGATCTTGTCGGCCTCGAGGCGGCCGACGCGACGCACGACGATCTTCTCGCCGATGACGGCCTGCATGCCGTCGGTGAGCTCCTTGACGGTGGAGCCGTCGACCTCGACCTCGGCCAGGGCCTCGGCGTCGGTGGCGCCGGAGTCGAGGGCGGCGGTGAGGACCTGCTCGGCGTAGTCGAGGAACTTCTGGTTCTTGGCCACGAAGTCGGTCTCGGCGTTGATCTCGACGAGGACGCCGACCTGGCCGTTGCCGGAGTCGACGACCTTGGCGGCGATGAGGCCGGCGGAGGCGGCGCGGCCCTCGCGCTTGGCGATGCCCTTGAGGCCCTTGACGCGAATGATCTCAATGGCCTTCTCGGCGTCGCCGTTGGCCTCGTCGAGGGCCTTCTTGACGTCGAGCATGCCGGCGCCGGTCTTCTCGCGCAGCGCCTTGATGTCAGCAGTGGTGTAGTTCGCCATGAATGTCTCCTGGTCAGTCAGTGACTAATAGACGTGTGAAAAAGGACGAGTGAGAGGTGTTCACAGCGCGTGGACGCCACGCTGTGAACGAGGAGCTGAGGCGATGTGCCCGAGCTCAGGCCTGCTCGGCGGCAGGGGGCCTCGGCGGTCTCGGCAGCCCATGGCCTCAGCGGGCCGAGGCGTCGGCCTCGGCTCCGGCGAGGGCTGGGCCTCCCACTCGGGCAGCGGCTCGGCGTCGGCAGGGGCGACCTCGGCCTCCTCACCGGTGCGGGCGCGGCCGCCGGAGCGGGCCAGCAGACCCTCAGCGGTGGCGTCGGCGACGACACGGGTGAGTAGGGTGACGGCGCGGATGGCGTCGTCGTTGCCGGGGATGCCGTAGGTGGCCTCGTCCGGGTCGCAGTTGGTGTCCAGGATGGCGATGACCGGGATCCCGAGCTTCTGGGCCTCGGAGATGGCCAGGTGCTCCTTCTTGGTGTCCACGACCCACACGGCCGCGGGGAGCTTGCTCATGTCGCGGATACCGCCCAGGGTGCGCTGGAGCTTGTCCTTCTCGCGGCGCATCATGAGCAGCTCCTTCTTGGTGCGGCCGGAGCCCAGCCACGTCATCGAAGTCGATCTGCTCGAGCTCCTTCATGCGGTCCAGGCGGGCGCGCACGGTGGAGAAGTTGGTGAGCATGCCGCCCAGCCAGCGCTGGTTGACGTAGGGCATGCCGACGCGCTGGGCCTGCTCGGCCACGGCGGCCTGGGCCTGCTTCTTGGTTCCGACGAACAGGATGTTGCCGCCGCGAGCGACGATCTCCTTGACGAAGTCGTAAGCGGTGTTGATGCCCTCAATGGACTGCTGGAGGTCGATGATGTAGATGCCGTTGCGCTCGGTGAGGATGAAGCGCTTCATCTTGGGGTTCCAGCGACGAGTCTGGTGCCCGAAGTGGACACCGCTGTCAAGGAGCTGGCGCATGGTAACGACGGCCATGACGGTCCTTCCGCGTGTGCCGAGAGGTTGCTCGACGCACGATCATTCGGGGGACGGCCGAGCTGCGTGCTCGGGCGCGTCCCGGAGTTCTTCTTATGGGTTCTTCCCCGTGGTTCCGCACGCTTGCGAACGCGCACCGAAGCCGGTGACCGGCTGGGAGCCGGCGGACGGGGCCTGGTGCCTGCGACGCACGGCCACCCGCTCACCGTGGCGAACCGTGATGACCGGGACCGCGACCGTGTCGCCCGGAGGGACGTCCCGAGATGCTCGGGTGCAGGCACGCGAAGTCAGCATTCCGGGCCCGTCTCCCGCTGACGCCGGAACGATCCGCAGAATGCTGCGGAGGCGAGGCTATCACAGGGCTGGACCACCTGCCGAGGCCGAATCAGCCGTATTCAGAGTCATTCCGGTCACCACAGGCGCTTCCTGATGAGGGCTTTCCACAGGGCCGATCACACTCCCGTCGACCACGGGCGGTCGACGCGCACTCTGAGGGCATGCAACCAGAACGTTCCCGGCAGGACCGGCAAACCCGAGCACATCGCACGACTCTGTATTGTCCCCGCATCTCACCCCACCGTCTTGCCGTGCTGGCAACGGCCCTGGCCGCCTGCGGCTCACTCGCCGCACTGCCCGGAGCACCACCGGCTCAGGGCATGAGCGCAGTCACCGTTTCAGCCACCGGCGCCGCCCTGACCACGGTTCCGGTCCCACCGATCCAGGAGCCGGTGATTCCCGAACTGACGGGGACTGCGCCAGAACCACCCCGAGTAATCCCCTTCCCAACCGCGTCGACGTCAACCTCGTCGGCCTCGTTCTTCACAAGCGCCAGTCTCCCCTCCCGGCTCATTGAGGAGACGGGGACGAGCGGTCAGGAGGGAACGGACCGGGCTGCGGACCCTCGGCGAGCGCGGGGGCACTACCGGTGGCCGACCGGCGCACCGGCCACCGTGGTGGAGGGACTTCGATCCGCCCGCCGTCGTGTGGGGCCGCGGACACCGGGGAGTCGATCTTGCGGCTGCTGAGGGCACACAGATCCGCAGCGCCGCCGCGGGGACGGTCGCCTTCGCCGGCATGGTGGCCGGACGTCCCGTGGTCTCCGTCGATCACGCCGACGGGATCCGCACCACTTATGAGCCGGTCGAACCGGCTGTCAGCGCGGGTGACACGGTGGGAGCGGGGCAGGTCATCGGCACCCTGCTGCCGGGGCACCGCTCGGACGGGGTCTGCGCCCTGCACTGGGGTGCGCGCACCGGCCCCAAGACCTACATCAACCCACTGCGCCTGCTGCAGCCGGCCGTCATCCGCCTCAAGCCCCTTCACTGAGAACAAGGCCCCGACGAGTTCCGCTCAGGCCCGCGGGAAGGCCTGCTCATAGACGCTGCGCAGCCGCTCCGCCGAGACGTGGGTGTAGCGCTGGGTGGTGGCCAGTGAGGAGTGACCGAGGAGCTCCTGGACGCTGCGCAGGTCCGCTCCCCCACCCAGGACGTGGGTGGCGGTGCTGTGCCGCAGTCCGTGCGGGCCGAGATCGGGGACCTGGGCGGCCGCGCACAGGCGGTGGACGACGTCGCGCACCGCCCTGGGATCGATGCGTCGCCCCCGCGCTCCGAGGAAGAGGGCGCCTCCTGCGTCGACGGCGCAGATCTCACCGCGCCGACGCAGCCATTCCTCCAGCGCTCTGGCGGCGGGCAGCCCGTAGGGGACGGTCCGTTCCTTACGGCCCTTCCCCAGGACTCGCAGGGTCCGTTGAGAGTGGTCGAGGTCGGCGACATCAAGACCGATGAGCTCGGACACCCGCACGCCGGTCGCGTACAACGTCTCGATGATGGCGAGATCACGCACAGCCAGGACCTGCCCGTCCGAGGCGAGGTCCGCGGCGGTCTTGAGCAGCTGCGAGGCCTGCCGAGTCGTCAGCACGCCGGGCAGGCGGTTGTCGACGCGGGCGCGCGCAGACGCGCGGCGACGTCGGAGGCGAGCAGTCCCGCCTCGAAGGCCCAGGAGGAGAAGGTCCTCACCGAGGCCGAGCGACGGGCCAAGGTGGCACGTGAGTGACCGCTCGCGGCCATCGCGGCGAGCCAGTCCCGCAGGTCCGCCAGGTCGAGGGTAGCCAGGGCGGGGTCGACGGGCTCGGCGTCTTTCTCACCGACGCCGAGGAAGCTCAGCAGGTCACTGACGTCGACGAGATAGGCGCGCACGGTGTGCCCGGACAGGTCCCGTTGCAGGGCCAGGTAGCTGCGGTAGGAGGCGAGCAGCTCAGCACGCGTCCTCGACATGGCAGGCCCCCTTGATGACGGTCCTCGCTGGCGAATGACATGGGTGAGACAGCTATAACAACGTGGCGACCTGTGAGCGGACCTCGGCGATGCGCTGCTCGTCGCGTTTGTAATGGGTCCATTTCCCAATACGCGTGGAGGTCACCAGCCCCTCACGCTCCAAAGCTCGCATGAAGGCCGATACGGTCGACTGAGCAAGCCCCACCTTGTCAGTGATCTGCTTGATGCAGACCCCGTACTCATCGGGATCCGCGATCCCCTGCTCAATAGGGAACTCCGCCCGAGGATCTCGGAGCCACTGAAGAATCCGGAGGCGCACCGGATGAGCGAGAACCTTGAGGGCGTCGACCATCACGCCCAGGTCCGCAGAATCCGAATGACCTGCCGAATGACTCTGCACATCCTCCAGCATTGCCCCTCCCGCCCCTCTCTGTGCCGCGGCTCGAGGTTCGGGCGAGCATATCACTCGTCCTGAAACCGGCGTTCCGACACCGAGACGCATCATGTGCCGAGGACGAGCTTGGCCCAGTAGATGCTGGCGATGAGGACCACCACACCGAGGAGCTGAGGGAGCGTCAAGGTCTCGGAGAAGAGGATATAGGCGTAGACGGCTGCGGCCACAGGCTGGAGCAGGGCGAACAGCGACCCGAGCTGCAGCGACATGAAGTGCATGGCGTGCGCCATGAGGGTCTGCCCGAGTATCTGAGAGGTCAACGCCAGGACGACGAGCAGCAGCCAGCCCTCTGCGGAACGCGGAAGCAGGTTCTCCCCACGCAGTATCGCCACCGCAAGACACACCGCAGCGCACCACAGACTGAGTAGTGCCATGATACGTGGCGCGGGATACCTCTTTCGCAGCCCCTGGGCGACAACAAGAAATCCCGTGTAGAAGAATGCCGTGGCCAAGGCCATCGCGTTTCCTAGCAGGTGCTCCGGGGCCGTATGAACACCCGACCGGGGTCAGGAGAAGCAGCCCCCCGATCGCCAGGATCGCCGGAGAAACAAGTCTGACGTCAGGAACCTCCCTGAAGAGCACCCACCCGTAGATCGCCGCGGCGAAGGGGACAAGATTGGCCAGGAGGTTGGACTCAGCCAACGTGGTGTGGAAGAACGACATGTTCCACAGGCACAGGTCGATCGCCAGGAGGGCGCCGCCCAGGGCGATGGTGACATGGTCACGAAGGGGCATGCGTTCCCGCGCTCGGGACCTGCGTCGCAGTCCGACCCCGGTGTCGAGCAGGAGCAGCATGGGGGCGGCGATCAGAGACCGGAAGCCGCCGGTGGCGATCGGTCCGACCTCACTCAGCCGAACGAACACTCCCCCGAGCGCCAAACATCCCACTGCGAGCACTGCGCACGCAATCGCTCCCCCTCTCACCCGACCACCGACAGCACGACTCAGATGCTGCACCATCACGCCCCTCCTCACCTCTTATTTCCGCTGTCACCGACCGTCAGCCGCCTCAAGCGGCCGGCTCCCGTATCCAGCGCGGCGATGCGACTTGCCACCAGCACCATAACCCACATATCGACAATATGCGATAGGTCGATTCATTGAGGGGCTTCAGCTGCTGGACGAGGGCCCGCGTCCTGCGCAGGTGCTGGCGCTGCCGTGAGCCTCTATCGCAAAGCCCCCATGGGCACGCTGTGCCCAAACAAGCAGGAACAAGCCGATCTGAGGGCAATTCCGAAAGTGTGCCTCCGGGTGCTAACGGCGTCTTCGCCAACCAGTGGCGGTGCGCTCCACCTTCCCCTCGAGCTCGAGGATCCCCAGTGCCGATCTTGTCTCCTTCGGGGACAACCCCGAGGAGCGGACGATGGACTCGGTGCTCGCCGCTGCCCGGGCCGGCATGGCATCCAGGACGAGGGAGGCGTCCGGGTCCAGCCCGTCGAGAAGTCCGCCGCCGATCAGCGCGGGGTCCTGCTCCTTGACGGCGTCCGCGTCGACGGTGCCCAGGGGTGTCAGCAGCTCCAGGGCGTCGTCGGTGTCGGTGATGCAAACCGCCCCCTTGCGCAGGAGACGATGGCATCCGACCGAGGACATGGAGGTCACTGGGCCGGGGACGGCGCCCAGCTGCCCTGCCCAGCTCGAGGGCGCGGTGGGCGGTGGACAGGGCTCCTGAGCGCCAGGCCGCCTCCACCACGATCGTCGCGCTGGAGATCGCCGCGATGACGCGGTTGCGGGAGACGAACCGGTGGCGGCCCGGCTGACAGCCCGGTGGCACCTCCGCCACCAGCGCCCCGGAGGCGATGACCGCCTCCAGCACCCCGGTGTTGCCCACCGGGTAGAGGCGATCCACTCCCCCAGCGGAGACCGACACGGTTGGTCCCTCCTGGAGTGCCCCGCGGTGGGCACAGGCATCGATGCCGAAGGCGCCCCCGGAGACGATGAGACCGCCCTTGGCCGTCACTCCGGAGGCCAGCGAGGTGGCGACTCCCTCACCATAGCGGGTTGAGGCCCGGGCCCCCACCAGCGCCAGGCACAGGCCACTGGCCGGTCCCACCGGCATCCGCTGCTCACGTACGGGCTGACCGGCGCCCACGACGCTCTGGGCATCGTCGTCCTCAACGGCCCCGGGCGACCCTCCTCCGATGCCCTTGTCCCTCAGGTCCGCGGCATTGACCAGCAGCGATGGGTCACCACGTACCCACAGACAGAAGGGCGGGTGCTCCAGCTCGTCGAGCCCCGGTGGCCACCAGGGCTCCCCCGGGAGGATGAGGCTCCCACCGAGACGGTCGAGTACATCGAGCTCGCGGCGGATGTCGAGTCCCTCCAGACGCGGCGCCCACCGGGCGGCGACCTGGGCCCAGCAGGTGCTGATGTCACCGGTGCTGGACATCCCCGGGGGTGGCTCCGACACCGGCGGGCTCGGAGAGGTGCGCACCTGTCCTGAGGAGTCGACGCCCTCCTCCAGGAGCCATCTCAGGGCGGGGCCCGGCCCGAGCCGCCCCACCACCATGGCTGCGGTGGCGCTGTTGGGCTCGGCCAGACGGGCCCAGGTGGCGCGTGCCAGCGCCGGATCATCGATGTCGTAGGGCAGCTTCATGGGCGCACTCCTGAGGTTCTCAGGGCCAGGGCAGTCCCGATGTGGGTGAGGGCGAGGGTGTCGACGTCCTCGAGATCGGCGAGGGTCCAGGCCAGTCTGAGGACCCGGTCCACCCCGCGCAGGGAGAGGTCCCCACGTTCGAGGGCGGTCATGAGCCGGCGGCTGAGCGGAGCGCTGAGTCCACCGTCGGGGCCTCTGAGGTAGGAGCCGGAGACCTCGGCGTTGAGGCGCCACGGTGTGCCGGCCAGTCTGCGCTCCGCGGCCCTGCGGGCACGCCGGACGCGCTGCGCCACCGCGGCGCTGGACTCTCCACTGCCCGCTGAAGCGAGATCAGCGGCGCTGACGGCACCGACCTCGACCGTGATGTCGACCCGGTCCAGCAGTGGACCGGACAGTCGTGAGAAGTAGCGCCGCCGCTGCAGGGAGGTGCAGGTGCACTCCAGACCGCGCCCACCGGCCTTTCCGCAGGGGCAGGGGTTGGCGGCCAGGACGAGCTGGAAGGCGGCCGGGTAGCTGGCTCGCCCACCGACGCGGTCGATGGTGACCATTCCCGACTCCAGCGGCTGGCGCAGGCAGTCCAGGACGCCCGCGCTGAACTCCGGGGCCTCGTCGAGGAAGAGCACACCGCGGTGAGCCAGGGAGACGTCTCCAGGGCGGGGCAGACCGGAGCCTCCTCCGACGACGGCGGCCCGAGTCGCCGTGTGGTGCGGCGCGCGCAACGGCGGCCGGGTGATGAGTCCGTGGGCGGGGTCGAAGATTCCGGCCACGGAGTGCAAGGAGGTGACGGTGACGGCATCGGTCTGCTCCAGGGGCGGCAGGATGGAGGGAAGCCTCTCGGCGAGCATGGTCTTCCCCGTTCCCGGGGGTCCCACCATCATGAGGTGATGTCCCCCGGCGGCGGCGACCTCGAGCGCCTGGCGGGCCTCACTCTGCCCAACAACGTCGGCCAGGTCCGGCAGCTCGGCGTCGCGGGTCGGGGTCGTCGGGGCATCGTCTGCTCCGGCCTCGGTGATCTGCTCCACCGCTGCCGCCACGGCCGCGCTCAGGCGCCCTCCGTAGCGCTCGACGAGCTGGCCGACGTGTCGGACGGCGGTGACCCGGGCGCCGGGGACGAGCTCGGCCTCGGCGGCGGCCTCCTGGGCGACGACGATCTCCTCCACCCCGGCGGCCACCGCGGCCTGGACGCTGGGAAGGACACCGCGAACGGAGTGCACGGAGCCGTCCAGCCCAAGCTCACCGATGTAGACGGTCCGTCCCAGGAGCCCGGCCGCGGACCGTCCGAGCCGACCGCGCGCTCCCAGGACGGCCAGGGCGAGCGCGAGATCCAGTCCGGTCCCGGTCTTGCGCAGGTCCGCCGGGGAGAGGTTGACGGTCAGGCGCTGCTCGCCCCAGGTGACGCCGCAGGTGCTCAATGCGGCCCGAACGCGCTCACGCGACTCTCGCACAGCGGTATCGGGGAGGCCCACGAGGGTGAACCCGGGCAGGCCCTGGACGGAGTGAGCCTCGACGTCGACGATGTGTCCTGCCAGCCCGGTCAGCGTGACAGCGAGCGTGCGCGCTAGCCCCATGACGCGTCCACCGCCCGGTGGTGGCGCAGCAGCGCAGGACGCGCGTCGCGCAGGAGGATGGAGACGACGTCGAGGCGCATGCCGGTGTGCGGCGGGGTCTCATGGGTGGTGGCCCAGGCAGCCGCCAGAGCGCGTAGCCGGGCGAGCTTGCGGGTGTCGACCGCGGCCGCCGGTGGTCCCCTGGCGCAGGGAGCTGCGGGTCTTGACCTCGACGATGACGAGCCTCGGCCCTGGCCACGCCTCTCCGGGGGCGCCGACGGGCGCGCTGCTCGGCTCGCGGTGCGCGTGGGCGGGTTCCAGGGCGATGATGTCGAGCTCGCCGCGTAGGCCGTGCTCCGGACGCCAGTTGCGCTCCAGGACCTGCCAGCCGATGTCCTCCAGGTAGGGTGGCGGCAAGGTCCTCGCCGCGGCGTCCGGTGCGTTGGCGAGATGCTCGCGAAGGAGCGGCTCCTGCAGCACCCGGGCCCCGGACGAGCTGCGTGAGCGCGTGTTCGCCGCCTCTCGCTGCGATCACCGTTCTTTCCGTTGTGGCTGCTACGACCTGGTCGGTCATCCCGATCACCTCCGCCACTAGCCTGAGGCCGGATCAGGCAGTGCGCGCCACGGTCCCATCGGCTCTGTGGACGGCGCTGACAGAAGACGTCCTGTGGCCCCCCGGCGAGCCGGGCCGATCAGCGAAACAGACACCGCCAGAACTGGCGGCGCAGCATCGGGAACGGGTCAGGAGGAGGGGATATCCATCTCGAGCTTGGTGAGCTCCTCGACGTTGACGTCCTTGAAGGTGACAACGTGGACGGACTTCACGAACCGGGAGGCGCGGTAGATGTCCCACACCCAGGCGTCCTCGAGCGTGAGCTCGAAGAAGACCTCACCACCGTTGGTGCGTACCTGGACGTCAACGGCGTTGGCAAGGTAGAACCGCCGTTCGGTCTCCACCACGTAGGAGAACAGGGAGGCGACGTCGCGGTACTCCCGGTACAGCGAGAGCTCCAGCTCGTTCTCATAGGACTCGAGGTCTTCTGCGCTCACCGGCCCATCATGCCCGCCCGCAGCCGCTGGAGGCGGCAGGCCGCGGGGGCGAGTCGGCCCTGTCAGCCGGGCATCCGCGTCAGCCGTGGCGGTGGTCCCAGGCCGGGCAGGTGCCAGCTGCGCCGGTGCTGGTCACTGGCCCCCAGTGCGCTGAGTCCCTTGATGTGGGCCGGTGAGGCGTAGCCCTTGTTGGAGGCCCACCCGTAGCCGGGGTCATCGAGATCGACCATGACGGGCGTCCCGTTCTACCTTGGCCAGGATACTGGCGGCGGCGACGACGGCGCACCTGGCATCGGCCTTGACCTCCATGCGCACGGGAGGGGTGGAAGGAACCGCGACGGGCTCTGGAGCGAATCTGAAGGGGGGAGCGCCCTCCAGGGCGGTGAGCAGGTCGGGCTGGGGCGCGGTGAGCCAGTCGGCCACGCCGTCGAGGATGATGATGCCGGGGGCGTGTCCGCGATCAGCGACCTGCTGAAGGGCCCGCAGACCCGCCATTCTCAGGGCTCCGACGATGCCGCGCTCGTCAATCTCGGCAGGTGAGGCGTGGGCGACCGCGTGGTCCACGAGCCAGCTGCGTACAGGATCGACCAGACCCCTGCGCGCCCGGGCCGTCAGCTGCTTGGAGTCGGCGAGTCCCTCGGGGAAGCCGTCATCGGTACGCCGCGCCACGATCGCCAGCCCGACGCTGACCGGCCCGGCCAGAGCCCCGCGACCGACCTCGTCCAGACCGCCGACGCAGTCGTAGGTCTCAAGCAGCGCCTTCTCCAGGCACCGGTCGGGGCGAGTACGTCCCCGAGGACTCACCTCGTTCTCCCCGGAGCCTGCTCCCGGTCGGCCGTACCGCCGGAGGCGTCCGGAACATCGGCCGGCCCAGCGGGCGCGGTCTGCGACCCGTCGTCGTTGCCGGGTCCCTCACCGGCAGCACCGTCGTCCTCGGAGCCCTTACCATCGGGGGCCTGCGACGACGTCTCCTCCTCGGAGGCCGTTCCCCCACCGTCTGCCGGGGTACCGGGCGGAGCGGACGATGCGGACGGCGTTGCCTCCTGCGCGGGTACGTCTGAGAAGGCGCGCTCCCCTCCTCCCAGAGTCGCCCACCGGCTCAGGTGCGTCCACTGGAAGACCCCCTTGGCCACCCCGACCACATTCGTCAACGGCACGAAGCCGCCATGGGCGTCATCGCGGTGGTAGCGGGAGTCGGCCGAGTTGCCGCGATTGTCCCCCATGACCCACACGTAGCCCTGGGGGAACGGTGATATCGAAGGACGTCAGGGACGGGGACTGACCGTCCTTGACGTAGGGCTCCTTGATCGCGACACCGTTGACGCTGAGTGTCCCCTTCCCATCAGCGACCACATGGTCGCCTCCGACACCGATGACCCGCTTGACGAGGTGATGACCGGTGTGCTCGGGCAGAAGATTCACTGAGACCATGATCGTCCGGGCGGCACCGCGCAGACCCGTCGGCTCCTTGACATGAAGCCAGTCATCAGGGTCGATGAAGACGATCACGTCGCCCCGCTTGACGTCACGGGAGCCGTACATGGGGACCGCGACCTTGTCCCCGTCGCGCAGGGTGCGCTCCATGGAGCCCGAGGGGATCTCGTAGATCTGGACGACGTAGGCCCGCAGGAGGGCCGGCACCAGGATAACGACTGCCACCACGAGCACCAGCCTGATCACCCGTTGGTACAGGGGCTGGTCTGCGGCGGAGGGATGGCAGGGGGCCACGTGCCGGCGGGGCTGGATGGAGGAGGCAGCTCGATGGGCTCGTCATCGGGCTCGGGGTCGGCGTCCGGGTCGATGAACGGGTCATAGTCCCACTCATCGCTGTCGTCGACCGGGACGGGGTTCGAGGATTCTCCGGTCGTCTCAGGAGACTTACGGGACTCCTGGGGGAGTCCGCTGACGGAGAGCTGCAGGCCGGGTGATCGCGGACCTGGAGGTCCGGCCGATCTGAGAGGGATCGGCCTGTTTCAGGTCCAGCCCGACGTCGTCGGCCCCATCCTGCACCGGTCTCACCGTGCTCCTTCCCCCGGAATTGATGGACATGGGTCCGCCGCTGCTCGGCGGTGAGAGATGGCGAGCGCCCGGAACCCGAGGGCTCCGGGCGCCGCCTCGAGAGTGCAGGCGCTCAGTCCTCGCGACGCTCCTTGATCTTGGCGGCCTTACCACGCAGGTTGCGCAGGTAGTAGAGCTTGGCGCGGCGGACCTGGCCCCGGGTGACGACCTCGATCTTCTCGATGGAGGGCGTGTGGACGGGGAAGGTGCGCTCAACACCGACGCCGAAGGAGACCTTGCGGATGGTGAAGGTCTCCGAGACGCCGCCGCCCTGGCGCGCGATGACGACGCCCTGGAAGACCTGGACGCGGGTACGGGATCCCTCAACGACCTTGACGTGGACCTTGAGGGTGTCCCCAGGGCGGAAGGAGGGGATGTCGTCGCGCAGTGATGCGGCGTTGATCTCGTCGATCAGGTTCATGTTTCTCTCCACACCCGTGCCACTGGTCAGGAGTGCTGGTTCGGCGGCGCCGCGCCGTACGGGGCAGCGCCGGAGGTGGACGCTCCTGGGCTCCTTCAGAGCGGTCGCCTCCCCAGTGGCAGAGGAGCCGCAGGACCCAAGTGCCCGCTCAGTTTGCCACAGGCTCAGTCCTCGGACGAGTGCGTCAGCCTCGACGTGCCTGAGTTCACGCCTTTCTCACGCCCTCGCAGGTATCCGGGACGATCAGCTCCCTGAGCCCGCCAGCGTGCTCGCCCGGAGCGGCCGGACCGGAGGGAATCGCCGTCGGGGTGGATGTCGGCTCCGGAACCTGGGAGAAGACCTCGTGTCCGGAGCTGAGGCTGGACCAGTGGGAGTAGGGCCATACGACGTTCTTGGCGACGCCGACGACGTTGCCCAAGGGCACGAAGCCGCGGTGGGCATCATTCTGGTGGTAGCGGGAGTCCGAGGAGTTGGCACGGTTGTCACCCATGACCCAGATGTAGCCCTCAGGAACGGTGACGTCGAAGGCGAGGTCGGAGGCCGACCGGCCGGGCTTGAGGTAGACCTCATCGAGCTCGACGCCGTTGACGGTCAAGGAACCCTTCCCGTCGGCGACGACATGGTCACCGGGCATTCCGATGACCCGCTTGATGAGGTGGTGGCCGGCGTCCTGGGGAAAGATGCGGATCGCGACGAGGAAGTCCTGCGCGGCGCCTTGCAGACCAGTGGGCTCCTGGGTCGTCAACCAGTGGTCCGGATCAGTGAAGACGACGACGTCACCCCGGTTGACCTCGTCGGAGTCGTACATCGTCACGGTGACACGGTCACCCTCGTTGAGGGTGTTCTCCATCGACCCCGACGGGATGGTGAAGCTCTGGATGATGAAGGTGCGGATGAGGGCGATGATCACCACGGCGACGACCAGGTAGGACAGGGTGATGCCCCACTGCTTGAGGCGGAAGACGACCCGCTCCCCCAGCGACGTCGGCTCGGCCGCCTCTGCGGCTCCGGCCTTGTCCTTGTGGGCGCCGCCCCTGTCCCGGCGGTCCTTCTGGCGGTCATTGTCGGCCCGCAGGCGCTTCCCCGGGATCACTGCTTCATCCGTTTCACCGTCAGTCCTGTCCTGAAGGTTCTGGTCGGTTCCGCTGCTCATAGGCCTTCTCCTGTCCGCCGAGTCATGACGACGTCGTGGGCGTCCTGGCCACCGACGTTGTAGGTGCGGGTACCGACCTGGCGGAAGCCGGCCCGCTTGTAGGCCTTCTGGGCGCGCTTGTTGGTGATGTGGGTGCCGAGCCAGAGCAGGCTCGTTCCGTGGGCGGCGGCCTGGCGCATCACGGCGTCCATGAGCGCGGGGGTGAGTCCGGATCCCCTCATCGTGGAGTCGACGTACACCTTGGACAGCTCGCCGACGACCTCTCCCCCGCGAGGCCGCACGCAGGCGGGACGAGGGTCGATCCCGTGGGGGTGCTCGCCGTCGGAGTCGGGTTCCTCGCGCAGCACCGCGGCGTAGCCGACCAGAGCCGAAGCGGCGCTCGTGCCCGTTTCCCCCCCGGAGGAGGACTCCTGTGCCGGTGGAGGCTCGAGCAGCTCGGCGACGACGAGGTCGACGCGATCGTCGTCGGCCCAGGCGGAGAACAGCTCGGGAACCAGGTTGGTGGCGATGTGCCGGGTGATGGACTCGGGGGCGATGACATGCTCGCAGGCATCGGGGAAGGTGCGGGCTGCGAGCGCGGCCAGGGCGTCGGCGTCGTGGGCGGTGGCGTTGCGAATGCGCACCGGAACCGGGTGGTCCGCTCCGACCGGGACCGCCCACCCCACGGAGGCCAGGACCGCACGGTCCTGACGATCCAGGCCGGCGGGTTCCAGGGCCCGGATCATGTCGGGGCGGCGCTCGACGGTACGGGTGATGGACTGGTTCCGTCTCGCTCGGGCGATACGACCGTGGTCACCGGAGAGCAGGACGGGGTCGATCTCGTGTCCGCGCCACCGGGTGGGGCGGGTGTGGACGGGGTACTCCAGCAGGCCGGCGGCGCCGTGGGACTCCTCGACCAGCGACTCGGGGTTGCCCAGGACTCCGGGCAGGAGTCGGGCGATGGCCTCGATCATGACGATGGTGGCGACCTCTCCCCCGTTGAGCACGTAGTCGCCGATGCTCAGCTCGCGCACCTCGATGCCGCGGGAGGCGTAGTGCTCGGGCACGCGGGCGTCGATGCCCTCGTAGCGGCCGCAGGCGAAGACCAGGGAGTCGGCGCCGGCCAGGTCCTCGGCGGTGCGCTGGGTGAAGACCTCGCCCGAGGGTGTGGGAATGATGAGCACCTGGCGGCCTGCACCGGGGGCGTTCGCGGTGAGCACCTCATCGAGGGCCTCACCCCACACGTCGGGCTTCATGACCATGCCCGCCCCGCCGCCCAGGGGCGTGTCATCGACGGTGCGGTGCCGGTCGTGGGCGTGGTCGCGCAGGTCGTGGACGTGCAGGTCGAGGGGGCCTCGGTCGGCCGCCTTCCCGATGAGCGAGAGGTCGAGGACCTTGAGGTAGTCGGGGAAGATGGTGACGACGTCGATCCTCACCTGGCCTCCTCCGCCTCTCCGCGTCCCGGGGAACAGGCCACCGGGCGGGGCCAGCGTCACCGTGCCGGCCTCAGGGTCGATGGCCGGCACGAGCGCTGCGACGAAGGGCACAGCCACATCGTCCCCCTCGGGGGTGGTGACCACGAGTCGGTCCTGGGCGACGCCGGGCTCCAGGTCAGTGACCTCCCCCAGGTCCTCACCGGAGACGCTCAGCGCCCGCAGGCCGACGAGCTCGTGGCGGTACCAGGACTCGTCAGAGTCCTCGGAGCCCTCAGAGTCCTCTCCGCCGGGGGCGTCGTCGTCGGTCTCGACCAGGAGCCTCACGCCCCGCAGGGCCTCGGCGGCCGTGCGGTCGCGCGCCTGCTCGAAGGCCGCGAACCAGCGGGAGCCGTCGAAACGCAGACGGCTGACCGTCAAAGGACCCGCGTGGGCCGGCTCCGTGGGGACGGTGGTTCCGGGTGCGAGACGCCCCTCGGGGTCATCGGTACGGATCTCGAGACGCACCTCGCCCTTGAGGGCATGGGCGGGACCGATGACAGCAAGGGTGAGCAGCACCTGTTCTCCTGGGATCGGGGCATGGAAAGGCTTGGCCGGAAGGTCTGATTATCTGACGCCAACCTACCGCGCCCCGGTCTGCGTTCCCATCGGCCACGGGGATGAGGTGGGGCACCGATGGCGTGAGGTTGGCCAACTCGATGCAGACCTTCCTCCTGTCGGCGGCGGTCGTCGTGCTCGCGACGCTGGGCGCGCAGCCCCAGGACGACGGTGCCCGCCCCTCGCGGGGACCGGGCACTCGTGTTGATCGATCAGACCGGCCGAGGCCGACGCGACCTGCTGCTACCGACCTGGAGGCCCTGCGTTCAGCGGCGGTCGGTGTCGACGACGTCGACGCGCACCGGCGAGTCCGCCAGCGCTCCGACCACTGTGCGCAGTGCTCGAGCAGTACGGCCCGAGCGGCCGATGACTCGGCCGAGGTCCTCGGGATTGACCCGCACCTCCAGCAGGTCGCCGCGGCGCAGCGACCGGGAGGTGACGGTGACGTCGTCGGGGTTGTCGACGATGCCCCGCACGAGGTGCTCGAGGGCGTCGGCCAGCATCTCAGGCCTCCTCGGCGGCGGCCTCACCTGAGGCCTGGTCCTCGACGGGCTCCTCGGCCTTGGACTCGGCGGCCTCGGCTGCCGCAGCGGCCTCCTCGTCGGCCTTGGCCTTGGCGGCTGCGGCCTTGCGCTTCTCAGCGTCGTCGGCGGCGGCCTTGACCGCAGCCTCCTTGGCGACCGCGGATGCGTCAGCGTCCTTGACCTTGAGGGTGCTCTCCACACCCTTGAGGCCCTTGAACTGGTGATAGTCGCCGGTGATCTTGATCAGCTTGTAGACGGCGTCCGAGGGCTGGGCGCCCACGCCGAGCCAGTACTGGACGCGCTCGGAGTCGATGCTGATGAGCGAGGGCTCCTGCATCGGGTCGTAGACACCGATCTCCTCGATGACACGGCCATCGCGCTTCTTGCGGGAGTCGAGGACGACGACCCGGTAGAAGGGGGCGAACTTCTTGCCCATGCGCTTGAGGCGAATCTTGACTGCCACTTGGTTGAACTCCTGGTTCTGGATGGTTTGGCGCGCGCTGGTCCCCGGTGGGGTCAAGCAACGGTTTCCGGCGTGAGCCGAGACGCGACCGGGGCCGGGAGAGGGACCGACGTCCGACCGAGTACAGCCGGACATTCTGCCAGAGCGTCGGACGACGTCGCCAGCCCGAGCCAGGACACCATCGCACCGTCGGCTGCGAGATCGCCCACAGCCGGCGCGACACCCCGAGGCGAACCTACCGGTTGACAGGGTCAAGGTTGTCTGGTTCATTAGTCGACTAATGAACCAGACAACCTGCGCCACCTGAACAGCAGCGGCGTCTGAACAGCACCAGTGGGACAGACAGGAGGTGATCTGGATGTCACGTCATTTCAAGGACTCAACACCCATCTATCTCCAGATCGCAGAAGAGGTGCGCACCCAGATCCTCTCCGGAGACCTCTCGGATGGAGACCGGCTGACCTCCACTACTGAGTACGCCACCCTGGTACCGCATCAACCCCGCGACAGCGAACAAGGCCATCACGCTTCTGGTTGATGAAGGGCTCGTCGTCAAGCGGCGCGGCATCGGGATGTTCGTGGCACTGGGCGCCGAGGAACGCCTGCGCAGCGAACGAGCCCGCACGTACGTGGACACCACTCTTGGTCCGGCCCTGCGCACGGGGAGAGTCCTGGGACTGAGTGATGACGACCTGGTCGAGGCAGCACGAACCTACCTGAGGGACTCGCCCATCAATCCGTTCAAGGAGCCAGCATGACCGTAGCGACCATGACGGACTCATCCGCCGACCCGTCCGCCACGTCATACGACACGCACCACCGGACGACTCTTAGTCACCTCAGACCGGCACCAACAAGAGCAGTGCTGCGGATCTTCACCCTCGGCGCCTCCGTCAACCTTCTTGTCGGTACGGCAGTGCGGTTGACGCCCGATGATGCCAGGTTGTTCTACACATACTCAGTAGTCCTTCTGGTGATCTCCGCCGTTCCCGCGCTCATCGTGCTGTTCTTCGGCGAGAACGCGGCGTCTCGTGAGCTCGCTGAACGGTATGCGGGCTTGACAGGGGCAGACATCTGGAGAGCGCACACAACCTCGGCACGGCAGATCCTTGCGATGAGCGTCCCCTATGCACTGATCTGCGCCGGGTGTGAGCTCATCATCGTCGGAGGTCACGCCGAGCCAGCCAATATCTGGTCCAACTTCTCAGCGCCTGTCAGATGGGCGCTCCTGCCAGGCGTCATCACACTGAGCTACTACCTAGGAGCAACCATGGGAGCCATTGAGCTGCGACACCCGATTCTCAGCGCCATCGTCAAGATATTCCTGCTAGCCACCTTCGATATTGGAATCCTCGCCTATGGCCTGCCTCGTGCAGCCCTCACCCTCGAGGTCCCCACCCCATCATCAGGGCCCCTCTCAGTCCCATCACTGACCACTTTCTCAGTTCAGTTCATTGCCGCAGTTCTCACCCTCGGAGCGATCACTTGCCGTCAGCTGACCCTGAGAACACCACCACTGCGCTGACCATCATCTGCACATCGCCGGGAACCACGATCAAGAGGACTGAAGGACCATGATGAGCGCCTCACCATCTTCCACCCCTGTCTCGAGCCCCTCAAACTCTGACTCGCCATTGGAGGAGCAGGTGACGAGCAGCGGACTTTCCATAGAATTCTCCAACGCCGGCTACAGGCATCGTTGGGGGAACTGGTCGCTGCACAACATCACCCACACCTTCAAACCTGGAAGAATCACCGGGCTCCTGGGGAGAATGGCTCAGGGAAGTCGACGTACTGGATCTGGCAGCCGGATTGCGTCGCCCCACAGAGGGAGCAGTGACGACATCAGGCATGGATATCATCGATAGCTCTGCGGCTCGGTCGTCGATTTGTCTGCTCGGAACGCGCAGGAGCCTCTTGGAACGCTCTCAGATCAAGGACTCGCTCGCCTTGTGGGAGGCTTCTCGACCGGGGTGGAGCCGTCAGGATGCCGAGCGCTATCTCACCTTGTTCGAGATACCGGCCACAACATGTCCGTCGCGACTGTCTTTCGGTCAGCGTTCCGCACTCGACGCCGTCTTCGCACTGGCATGCCACTGTCCCGTCCTGCTCCTGGATGAGATCCAGCTGGGCATGGATGCCGTGGTTCGACGCATGTTCTGGGAGGCCCTGCTCGACCTCTACGTACGGGAGCGCCCTACCATCATTATCTCTTCTCACGAGGTTGATGACATTGAGGACCTCGTGGAGGACGTCGTCGTCCTGCAGCACGGAACCATGAGCGCGGCGGCAAGCGCCGACGAGCTGCGAGCCGCCGCCACGGCCCCCAACGCCCCGCTGGCATCGCTGACTGATGCGCTTGTGGACATGACGACCCCTGCGTCGGACACCACCAGTTAAGACATGTCTGCGGCACATACTCTCGTAAGATCTCTCCGCAGAGAGCACTGGCTCTAGAAGGATCAGGACCATGCCCTCACCCATCGATTCACCATCCTATGACCATCTCACCATTCAGGAGAGCACTGGTGTGGCGAGAACACAATCCAGCCCGTCAGGACTTGCAGCCGTTTCCTATTCCTCTGCAGGGAGAGTGGATTCGAGCGACCTGCATAGCAAAAGCACTGAAGAGAGGTCTAACAGTAGTATTGTTGATGATGATCATCTCCGCCCTGATCGTCGCCTCCATCAGCCTGGTGGTGAAATCTGCGCACACCAACTATGTGTATGCAGGGACAATTTACTCATCCTAGGGGGTATTGCACTCGGTTTCGTGGGCCCCTCGACCGAACGCGCTCTCCTGTTTGCCGGAACCACTTCACGAACCATCTGGCGGATCATGATGGTATACGCCTGCGCGATCACGACGCTCATCGCCATCAGCATGGGGGTCTTCGCCATCTTGGACCTCGTGACAGGGCACGTAAGAGTCGTTGATGTCTACATGATACAGCACACCGGAATCGGCCCTTATCTCTGGTTCCTCGTCCCCCTAGGAGCATTCCCCGGATTCCTTGCATCCGCGTGCGTGAGCATGGCGAGCAGGTACTTGGGCTCGTGGAGCACTGCGGCCGTTATTGCTCTAACAGTTCTACTCATGAACCCGATCTCCTTCCTCATCATTCCGCACGCTCTTCGCACAGGTCTGCCCGGGTACGTCATTTACCTCGTTGCAGCAGCGCTCGTCTACCCATTCCTCCTGCGATTCATCCTGACCCGGCCTCGCAACGAGAAGTGAGCCACCCACGACGGAACTCGGGGCGCTCCAGTGCACCACTGGAGCGCCTCTGTCATATGACACCTGTCATGCGGCAGCGGTGACAGTGCTCAGTACCGGGAGCCGCGGGTCGGCGGAAGCCTGGGGTCATGACCCGAACCACCACGGCCCCCGTCACTCACTCCCCGGGATCCCGCCCTCAGGTCGGGCGCACGGTTCCCGCCCCCGCGGTTGACTCCCGTGGTCTGCGCAAGATCTTCGGCGGCCTCGTCGCCGTCGACAACCTCGACCTGACCATCCGGCCCGGAGAGGTCGTCGCCTTCCTGGGCCCCAATGGCGCGGGTAAGTCCACCACCCTCGACATGATCCTGGGACTGACCCGGCCCGACGCCGGAACGATCGAGCTTCTGGGGACCTCCCCCAACCAGGCGGTCCAGGCTGGTCGCGTTGGTGTCATCTTCCAGGACGGCGGTCTTCTGGACGACTTCACCGTCGGGGAGACCCTGCGGGTCGTGGCCTCGATGCGACCCCGGCACTGCGACGGCGTCTCGCACGCTTCCAGGCTCGACGACGTCGTCGACCAGGCGAGTCTTGGCCGGATCCTCACCCGCAGAGTGAGCCGCTGCTCGGGAGGCGAGCGCCAACGCCTGCGCCTGGCCCTTGCTCTGCTGCCAGACCCCGACCTTCTCATCATGGACGAGCCCACCGCCGGAATGGATGTCAGTGCCCGGATCTCCTTCTGGGAGACGATGCGCACCCAGACCCGGCGAGGCCGCACCGTCCTGTTCGCCACCCACTACCTGGAGGAGGCGGCCTCCTTCGCCGACCGCATCGTCATCATCGCCGGTGGCCGCCTGGTCGCCGACGGCAGCGTCGATGAGATCCGAGCCCTGGGCGACGGCGCCCTGGTCACCGCCACCTGGCCCGGGATCTCCGAGGAAGCACTGGGGCAGCACCTGGCCGACTGTCCCGCGGCCAGCAGCATCCTGCACGCGGTCGTCCGCGGTGAGCACGTGGAGCTGCGCACGACGGATTCCGACACCGTCGCCCGCTGGCTGCTGAGCGCCACCCCCGCCGAGCACCTGGGTATCGGTGCCGCGAGCCTCAACGAGGTCTTCACCGCTCTGACCTCCGGCGGCTCCGACGAAGCACCCCCGCCAACGCCTTAGCCCGCATCCTTCACCCTGACCACCATCACCACATGCATTGAGGCCACATCATGACCGCGACACCCCAGGCAGCCTCCGATCTCTCCGCCTCCCCCGTGAGTCCCTCTGCCGGCAGCTCCGGCGGCCAGTCACACCGTTCGGGAGGACTCAGGCCCGCACGCCCTCTTCTGACCTACCTCTGGCTCGACCTCTACCGGAGCCTGCGCGAGCCGGCCAACCTCTTCTTCGTTGTCAGCCTTCCCTCTGGCGATGTACCTCGTTTTCGGCCGGTTGAACGCGTCCGCCGGGGACTACGGCCCGCACGCTCACGGCAATGTCTCGGCCTCGGTGATGCTCGCGATGGCCTCCTTCAGCGCCTGTCTGGGTGCCACGAGTGCCTCGGCGGCGGCCGCTGTCGAGCAGTCTGCGGGCTGGGGCCGGCAGATGGCGGTCACCTCCCGGGGCCTGAGCGGCTACCTGGTGGTCAAGACCGGCACCGCGGTGGGAACCGCGGCTCTTCCCGTCATCGTCGTACTCGCCGCTGGGGCACTGACGGACTCGCAGATGGAGGGCTGGGTCTGGGCCGTCAGTGCCCTCATCTGCCTGATCGGGGTCCTGCCCTTCGTCCTGTGGGGGCTGGCCGCCGGGATGTGGTTACCGTCCTCGGCATCGATCGGTATCGCGACCTCCCTGGTCTCCCTGTTCGCCTTCATCGGCAACACCTTCATGCCGCTGAACCACACGCTCCTGAAGATCAGTCGCTTCACCCCGATGTACGGGTCGACGGCGCTGGCCCGGTGGCCGCTGGGCGAGGGGTGGACCTACGTACCGGATCGGCAGGCGGGCGTTCAGGACCCGTTGTGGATGCCATTGGCTAACCTGGTGGCGTGGACACTCATCTTCGGGCTGCTCGTGATCGGGGCCCGACGCCGGGTGACCGGCCGCCAATGAGCTCGGTGACGACAACGATGACGACATCGCAGCCCTCTCACAACGATGCTGCCGCCAAGACCTCAGCATCGCAGAAGGAAGGGTCCCGTTCCCGCTCCTGGCGCCGCTATCGCCGTCATATCGTCTGGGACGCCACGGTGTGGGTGCTCTTCCTGTTCATCCCCCTCGTCCAGCTTCTCCTCGGCTCCTTCGCCCAGTGGGAGCGTCTGCTGGGAATCGCCGGAGTCATGGGGTTCATCGTCGCCTACGTCTGGGCCTTCTCCATACAGGACCCCCAGGCGGTGCGGGCAGGGATCCTCTTCCTGATCTCCCGATTCGTGCTCTTCTGGGTAAATTGGCGGGCCCGATTCTCTTCAGCATGATGGCACTGCCGGCTCTGGGCTGGTGGACCGCTTACTTCTTCCCCTTCTTCTGCTCGTTGATCCTGTTCTTCACAACGCTGCGTCGGGGACTCCCGACCGTTATCACCGCGGTCACTCTCTTGACGGCCGCCTCCCTGGCGTGGAACACGCATCCGGAGTCACGCTGGCTGGTGCTGGGCGCTGCGCTATCGGGACTGACCATCGTCATCGCCCGCATCGCGGTGGAGCTCCAGGAGCGCAGAGCATCCGCCGAGCGGGAGCTCGCCCTCGTCTCCCAGCGAGAGGAGCTCGGGCGCGATGTCCACGACATCCTGGGACACTCCTTGACGGTGCTCACTCTCAAGGCCGAGGTCGCCCGCCGGCTCATCGAGCGTGACCCGGCCGCCTCCTCCCGGGAGCTCGACGAGGTCATCACCCTGGCCCGCGGGGCCCTGGCCGACGTGCGATCCACGGTGACACGCCTGCGGTCCCCGGACCTGGTCAGCCAGGTGGAGGCCACGCGTACCGCCCTGAGTGCCGCCCGGATCCGTGTGGATGTGACCGGCAGCGCCCAGGACATTCCTGAGCGTCAGCGAGTTGTGCTGGCCTGGGCCCTGCGCGAGGCCACCACGAACGTCGTCCGGCACGCGCACGCCACCCATGTCACCGTGCACCTGGCACCGGGGCTGCTGCGGGTGAGCGACGACGGTATCGGCCTGGCCGGTGACAAACCCGGCAACGGGTTGGAGGGCCTGCGCTCCCGCATTGAGCAGGAGGGCGGTTGCCTCACCATGACCAGTCCGATCAACCGTCGCACCGAATCGTCCGGCGCCGTCGACACAGACTCCACTGACGTGCAGTCCGGTGGAACCAGACTGGAAGTGAGGCTGCCGTGAGCCCGATCCGCGTACTCATCGCCGACGACCAGGCCCTCGTGCGTGGAGCGCTGGCGACGCTTCTGGGGCTGGAGAGCGATCTGGAGGTCGTGGCCCAGGTGGGGCGGGGCGACGAGGTCCTCCCCGCAGTGCGTGAGCACGCCGTGGACGTGGCCCTGGTGGACATCGACATGCCGGGGCGCGACGGACTGGCGGCCACTGCGGACGTCGTCTCCTCCGAGACGTCGTGCAGGTGTCTCATTGTGACGACCTTCGGTCGCCCGGGCTACCTCTCACGGGGCATGGAGGCGGGAGCCGCGGGCTTCATCGTCAAGGACACTCCGCCTGAGGCGCTGGCTGATGCGATCCGCAAGGTTCATGCGGGTCTGCGGGTCATCGACCCCGAGCTCGCCCAGGAGTCAGTGCTGCTCGGGCCCAATCCGCTGACCGATAGGGAGAAGGAGGTTCTGCTGGCGGCGGCCACGGGCGCGGACGCCCGAGAGATCGCCACGCGGCTGAGCCTGGGCGAGGGCACGGTGCGCAACTACCTGTCCTCGGCGATCGCCAAGACCCACGCCCGTAACCGCACCGAGGCTGCCCGCACCGCCGAGACCAACGGCTGGCTGTAAGCGGAGCCTGACTTCTACAGCCCGAGGTGGCGGCGCAGGTCCTCGGGCAGGGCACCCATGGCGTCGGCGACGTCGTCGCCCGAGGGCTGCGCTCCGGCCTGGGCCTGCTGCTGGGCCTGAGGCATGATCCCGTAGCCGGAGGCGCCGGACTGGCCGCCGCCGAGCCCGAAGGAGGAGCCGGCTGCGGGCGCAGCGCCCTGGCCGCCCTCGATCTTGGCCTGCTTGGCGGCTGCGGCCTCCTTGGCCTGACGGGCGGCCTTGGCGGGGTTGCCGCTGCGGCCCTTCTTGCCGCCCTTGCCGCGCTTGGCCTTGGGGGCCTGGCGGGCCTTGGAGTGCTTGCCCATGCCGGGCAGCGACCCCATGCCGGGCATGGGACCGCCCTCACCGAGTCCGCCCATGCCGCCGGAGGCCATGGCCTCCATCATCTTCTTGGCCTGCTCGAAGCGGTCCACGAGCTCGTTGACGGCCTGGACCGTGGTTCCCGATCCCTTGGCGATGCGGCTACGGCGGGAGCCGTTGAGGATGGACAGGTCCTTGCGCTCGGCGGGCGTCATGGAGCACACGATCGCCTCGATGCGGTCGACCTCGCGCTCGTCGAAGTTGTCCAGGGCCTCACGCATCTGCCCCATGCCGGGCATCATGCCCAGGAGCTTCTTCATGGAGCCCATCTTGCGGATCTGGCGCAGCTGGCCCAGGAAGTCGTCGAGGGTGAAGGTTCCCTTGGCGAGCTTGGCGGCGGCGTCCTCGGCCTCCTGGCGGTCCAGGGTACGCTCGGCCTGCTCGATGAGGGTGAGCAGGTCACCCATGTCCAGGATGCGCGAGGCCATGCGGTCGGCGTGGAAGCGCTCGAAGTCGGTCAGTCCCTCACCTGTGGAGGAGAACAGGACCGGGGCGCCGGTGACGCCGCGCACGGACAGGGCCGCACCGCCGCGGGCGTCGCCGTCGAGCTTGGAGAGGACCACACCGGTGAAGCCGACGCCGTCGCGGAAGGCCACCGAGGTGTTGACGGCGTCCTGACCGACCATGGCGTCCAGGACGAAGAGGATCTCGTGGGGGGAGACGGCGTCGCGGATGCGGATCGCCTGGTCCATCATCTCGGCGTCCACGCCCAGGCGGCCGGCGGTGTCCACGACGACGACGTCGTAGCCGTTCGCGCGCGCGTGCTCGACGCCGGAGCGGGCCACCGCCACTGGGTCGCCCACGCCGTTGCCGGGCTCGGGCGCCCACACGTGCACCCCGGCGCGCTCGGCGACGACACTCAGCTGGGTCACGGCATTGGGGCGCTGGAGGTCGGAGGCCACCAGCAGGACGCGCTTGCCCTGGTCACGCAGCCAGCGTCCGAGCTTTCCGGCCAGGGTGGTCTTACCGGCGACCCTGAAGACCGGCGAGCATGATGATCGTGGGACCGCGGTCGGCCCAGTTGATCTCCCGGGTCTCGCCGCCCAGGACCTCGATGAGCTCCTCGTTGACGATCTTGACGACCTGCTGGCCCGGGTTGAGGGCCTGGGAGCGTGCGGCGTCGACCGCCTTCTCGCGCACCGCGGCGGTGAAGGCACGCACACACGGGCAGGGCGACGTCGGCCTCCAGGAGGGCGCGGCGGATCTCGGTGACCGTGGCGTTGACGTCGGCCTCGGTGAGACGACCCTTGCCGCGCAGCTGGTTGAAGGAGGCGGTGATGCGATCGGAGAGGTTGCCGAACACGCGATGGTCCTTCCTGGCGCCGTCGGGCGCGTTGGTCGGGAGACTTGAGGTCGGATGATGGAGGAACACCCATGGCCGTGGGCCAAGGTGAATCCACTGACTGCGACCCAGGATAGCGGCAAGCGGGGCGCGCCCTCTCCCCCGCGCCCGGACCGGGACTGAACCCACACTCACCAGTAGATGGCCTCCACCATGTCATGCCTCAGAGCCTCGGCTCCCTTCACTGCCCTCACCAACCCCGAACGGGGGTTTCTCCCGATATCCCAGCGGTACTTCACCGTCCGGCGCCCCCTGAGATATGTCATGAGCAAGTGGTGACCGATGGGCCATGGACCGCAGCCGACGCGGGACGAGTCTTGAGCCATGAGCACAACAACGACCCGGTCCGCCCAGGAGTCCGCACTTCGGGCAACTCCCATCACGACTCCCGCGGCAAAGCCCGCAGACGCAGTCAGGCTGACGCATCTGCGCAAGTCCTTCGGTGACGTCGATGCCGTCGACGGCATCGACCTGACCATTCGCCCCGGAGAGGTCGTCGCCCTTCTGGGCCCCAACGGCGCGGGCAAGACGACGACGATCGACATGATCCTGGGGCTCAGTGACCCCACCAGCGGCGAGGTGAGCACCTTCGGGATGAGCCCGCGCCAGGCGGTCGACCGAGGTCTGATCGCCGCAGTCATGCAGACTGCCGGCCTCCTCCCTGACATCACTGTGCGCGACACAGTGGAGCTGACGGCAAGCCTCTTCTCCCACAAGATCGATACTGAGGAGGCCATGCGGCGCGCGGGTGTCACCGACTTCGCCTCACGCATCGTCAAGAAGTGCTCAGGAGGCCAGCAGCAGCGCCTGCGCTTCGCCATGGCGCTTGTGAGCGATCCTGCTCTGCTCATCCTCGACGAGCCGACCACCGGCATGGACGTCGGGGGGCGCCGCGGCTTCTGGGAGGCCATCCATGCCGACGCCGAGCAGGGGCGCACCATCGTCTTCGCCACGCACTACCTTGAGGAGGCCGACGCCTTCGCCGACCGGATCGTCCTGATGCGTCATGGGCGCATCATCGCCGACGGCACCGCCGCCGAGATCCGCGCCTCCGTGAGCGGCCGCACCCTACGGGCCACCCTGACCTGCGAGCCCGAGCGGCTACGCGGCGCCCTGGCCGATCTGCAGGCCCGTGGGCAGGTCCACGATGTCGAGATCCTGGGCAGCACGCTCACCCTGAGCTCGACCGACACCGACGCCGTTGCCGCGCTCCTCCTCGGCGATCACCTGGCCAAGGACCTGGAGATCACCAGCCGAGGCCTGGAGGACGCCTTCGTGGCCCTGACCGGCGACGGCACCGCAACTCGCACTCCGGGAGCGTCAGCATGAATCGCACCAGCAGCACCATCACCCTTCCGCCCACGACTTCCACCGGAAACGCAATGTCTTCTTCATCTGAGTCCTCCTCCCTCGTCAGCAGTCGACCGCCTTGATCTTTCCTCCCGCACCACACCACCTCTGGGCGGGTTGAGCCCGACCCTGCTGTCACTCGAGGCACGTCGGCGCCTGCGCAACCGTCGGTCCGTCTTCTTCTCGTCCTGCTACCCGTGGCCTTCTTCCTCATGTTCACGACCACTGACTACTCCGCCACGCCCTACGGCAACGGCAATGTCGTTGCGAACATGATGATCGGCATGGCCCTGTACGGCGCACTCATGACCACCACGGGGGCCGGCGCGGCCGTGAGCACCGAGCGGGCCTCGGGCTGGAGCCGCCAGCTGCGTCTGACACCGTTGAAGCCCATCGACCTACATCGCCGCCAAGGTGATCGTCGGGATGCTCATCAGTGCGGGCGCAGTCGGCGCGGTGTACGCCTGCGGTCCCTACCGTCACGCTCACATGCCTCGTGAGCGCCTGGATCTCCTCGGCTCTCATCATCTGGCTGGGCTCCCTGGTCTTCGTCGCCTTCGGACTGTTCGTCGGCTACCTCCTCCCCTCGGACAACGCCATGCAGGTGGTCGGCCCGCTCATGGCCCTGCTCGCCTTCCTCGGGGGCATGTTCATTCCGTTGACGCCGGGCTCCACCATGGATCGCATCGGCAGCCTCACCCCCATGTACGGGCTGCACAACCTGGCGCTGTGGCCCATGGGCGCAGAGAGCTTCTCCTGGTGGTGGGTAGTCAACGTCCTGACCTGGCTCGCCGTCTTCCTGGGCGGGGCCGCCTGGAGGATGGGCCGCGACACTGCTCGGGTCTAGGCTCCAAGACTGAGTACGATCTCGTCCATGACCGCCCGCGCCCTGTCCCCCGACGAGGCGCGGGCGCGCGCACCCGCGCTGTGGCAGTCGGCTGGGGGATCGTGTGGGCCGCCTTCATGGTTCCGGTCGTCAGGGTGGGGCTGGCCCAAGGATCCAGCGGTGGGGTGTGGGGCGCCGTCAGCGCCGTTGTCTCCTGCGCATGCCTGTACGCCGCCTGCTCGCTCAGCGTGAGACGGGTGCGCCAGGGCCTGACCTGGCCCAGCCGCCTGGGTCTGTTGCTCATTGTCGTCGGCGCACTCACAGCCACTGGGGCCGCCTTCGGCGTGGGCCCCTCAGAGCCCTGCAGCTGGCGGTGTTCCTGGCCGTTGTCCTGGCCTTCTCCCTGCCCTGGCAGGTGGCCATCGGCCCCATTGCGATCCTGGCCGGCACGCTGTTCCTCGTCCCCAGGGTGATTTCGTCCTGGTCCACGAGTGATGACGCGTGGATCGCTCTCCTCGGTGCGGGAGGCGCCTGCGTCTTCGGGCGCTACATCATGGAGCAGCGGCGGGTGGCCCATGTTCTGGAGCAGCGCACTCATGAGCTGGAGATCAATGAGGAGCGCAACCGCATGGCCCGGGACATGCACGACATTCTGGGGCACTCGCTGACTGTCATCGCCTTGAAGACCGAGCTCGCCTCCAGGCTCGTCGACACCGCACCGGATCAGGTCAAGGCGGAGCTGACTGAGGTTCAGTCCCTGGCACGCTCAGCCCTGGCCGACGTGCGCGCCACCGTCAACAGCTACCGCGAGCTGAGCCTGGCCGGCGAGCTGGCTCGGGCCACGAACGTCCTGACCTCTGCCGGAGTCCGCACCGACCTGCCGCTGACCGTGGATGCCGTTGACCCCGAGCTGCGCGAGCTCTTCGCCTGGGTGGTGCGCGAGGGCGTCACCAACGTCGTGCGCCATGCCCACGCCTCGCGCTGCAAGGTGGAGCTGACTACTGATTCCATTGAGGTGGTCGACGACGGTATCGGGCTCGTCTCGTCTGGAGCCAGTGACGGTCACGGGTTGGAGGGGCTGCGTCAACGCTGCCAGAACAATGGCGCCGATCTGACCACTGGGACGCCTTCCAGCGGCAAGGGCACTGTTCTGAGGGTGAGCGCCCATCTGTCGTCTCGACTGACGCACGACACGACGAGCTGAGGCCGGCGGCGAACCGCAGTACGCAGCTGCTGATGCACCAAGCCCTCGATGAACCACGAGCGACGGAGATGATCGATGATCCGAGTGATGCTGGCCGATGACCAGGCCATGGTGCGCGGAGCGCTGGCCGCGCTGCTCACCTTGGAATCCGATATCCAAGTCGTCGCCCAGGTGGGAAGCGGCGATGACGTCCTTCCCGTCGCGCTCGAGCACCGACCCGACGTCGTTCTGATGGACGTTGACATGCCCGGCACTGACGGGCTGAGCGCGACCGCCAGTCTCCTGGAGCGGCTGCCGGCCACGAGGGTCCTCATCGTCACCACCTTCGGGCGCCCCGGATTCCTGCGGCGCGCCGTCCAGTCCGGGGCGCACGGCTTCGTCGTCAAGGATGCTCCGGCCACAGATCTGGCCGAGTCAGTGCGTCGGGTCCATGCGGGACTGCGCGTCGTCGATCCGGCGCTGGCCGCCGACTCGCTCGTCTTCGGAGACTCCCCTCTGACCGCCCGCGAGACCGAGGTGCTCCAGGCCGCCGCCGACGGAGCCACCGTCGCCGAAGTCGCCCGGCGCGTTCACCTCTCTGAGGGCACCACCCGCAACCACCTCTCCCAGGCCATGGCCAAGACCGATGCGCCCACCCGGGCCGCAGCGGTGCATATCGCCGCCCAGAAGGGCTGGATCATTCAGTAAGGGCCCTCACCCGACATGGTCGAGACGCCTCCGGCTACCCAGGCTCTGAAACGAGGCGAGTGGCCGGAGGTGTTACGCAGAGACGGGCAGGCCCGTGAGCGACGGCTCAGCCCAGCAGCGCGTCGACGAAGCCTTCCGGGTCGAAGGGAGCCAGGTCATCGGCGCCCTCCCCCAGGCCCACGAGCTTGACGGGAACGCCCAGCTCCCTCTGAACAGTGACGACGATGCCGCCCTTGGCGGTGCCGTCGAGCTTGGTGAGCACGATACCGGTGATACCGACGGCCTCGGAGAAGACCTGGGCCTGACGCATACCGTTCTGGCCGGTGGTGGCGTCCAGGACCAGGAGGATCTCGCCGACCGGCGCGATCTTCTCCATGACGCGCTTGATCTTGCCCAGCTCATCCATGAGACCGGCCCTTGTTCTGCAGGCGCCCGGCAGTGTCGACGACGACGACGTCCGCCTCCTGGTCGGCGGCCCGGCGGGCGGCGTCGTAGGCGACGGAGGCGGGGTCGGCGCCCTCCTTCTCCGAGCGCACGACGTCGACACCTACACGTTCGCCCCATGTGCTCAGCTGCTCGGCTGCCGCAGCACGGAAGGTGTCGGCCGCCCCCAGGACGACGGTCTTGTCCTGGGCCACCAGGACGCGGGCCAGCTTTGCCGCAGGTGGTGGTCTTGCCGGTGCCGTTGACCCCCACCATGAGGATGGCCGCGGCGGGCGCTGCCTGCGCCCCCTCGGCCCGGGTGGGGCGCTTCAGGTTGAGGGAGCGGTCGAGGGAGGGGTCGACGAGCTTGAGCAGCTCGGCGCGCAGAACGGTGCGGACCGCCTCGGGGTCGGAGGTGCCCAGGACCTTGGCCTGAGTGCGCAGCTCGTCCATGAGGGAGGTGGTCACCTCGATACCGAGGTCGGAGGTGAGGAGGGTGTCCTCGATCTCCTCCCAGTCCTCCTCGGTGAGGTCACCTCGGGACAGGACGGACAGGACCGCCTTGCCGAAGCCGCCGGCGCCGGCCAGGCGGGCGCGGAGGCGCTGCATGCGACCAGGGATGGACTCGGGGGACTCCAGCGTCGCAGCCGGCTCAGCCTCCCCTTCCGCCTCCTCGGCGTCCTCACCCTCTGAGGGCAGAAGGTCCTCAACGGATATGGGCTTGTGGGCGCTGATCTCGTCAGGGACCTGGCCCCGCCGTCTACCGGCATAGAGCCACAGCCCTCCTCCGACGACGATGACCAGGATGATGCCGAGAACGATGAGGATCGGTTCCATGGGCCCATCATGCCCGATCATGGACTCACTGTGGCAGGGTCGTCCTCCCCTGGTCACCTCTCACCCGTGGGAGGCGCAAGAGTCACGGACGCACGGCTCGGTCGTGGGGAGAAAAACTGCAGCATGCCTGTGGGCATGCTGCAGGACGGGCGGTTATCTCGAAGTTCTCTCACCGTGTCGTCGCCTGTTGATCCGTATCGCTCTCAGACCAAAGCACCATGAGGGCAGCGAGAGAAAGAGAAAGCACGAGGAGCGCCAAGGCGACGTTCTCCCGAGGTCAGGATTTTATCCAAAAGTAGCGACGCCACAACCTCATCTCGTCGTGAAAATAATCGTCGGCCATGGTTTTTTTCACGACGCGGCCGTCACCGTTCACCTCTGAGGCTGAGACAGTCCACCAGCAGCCGGCTCATGCACCTGGCCGCGACGCCGGGAGCCGGCGGAGCCGCGGGTCCTCTCCGCGGCATCCATCGCCTTTCCGACGACGCCGACCAGGCCTCCGAAGCCGTCGGTCCCGACGTAGGCAGCCGGCCCCTCGCGCGTCATGAGATCGGAGAGGCGAGCCTCCTGGGGCACGACCTCAACCTCGACATCCTGCTCCTCCAGACGCACCTCCTGCGAGTTGCGGACCAGGCCGCGAATACGCGAGGGCCAGGAGCGCACCGGGAAGCGCTCGGCGCAAACCATGCCGAGCACAAGCAGGCCGGCGACCAGCACGACAACGAGGGGAAGAATCATGACACCCATGGCCAGGATTCTGCCTTGCGAAATGCGATCTGACCAGACTTTGCGAGCATTTGTCGTCCAATCAACAACAAAACCTGATAACTTCCTGACACAACAGTGGCTCGAATCTGAAAACGACCGTCATACTGTAAGCAAGCTATCACATACTCCCTCAAGTTTCACTCAGACATCAGGAGTCACAGCCGTACCGGGGTCGGGCTGGGCCAGCCTCTGCGAGACGGCCTTGGTGACCCCGTCACGCATCGTGATGCCGTAGAGAGCGTCAGCCACCTCCATGGTCCGTTTCTGATGGGTGATGATGATGAGCTGGCTGGAGCGCCGCAGCTCGGTAAAAATCTCCAGCAACCGCCCCAGGTTCGTGTCGTCCAGGGCCGCCTCCACCTCGTCCATGACGTAGAACGGCGAGGGGCGCGCCTTGAAGATCGCCACCAGCAGGGCCACGGCGGCCAGTGATCGCTCGCCTCCTGAGAGCAGGGAGAGCCGCTTGACCTTCTTGCCGGCGGGGCGCGCCTCGATCTCGATGCCGGTGGTGAGCATGTCATCAGGATCCGTGAGCACCAGACGTCCCTCTCCACCCGGGAAGAGCCGGTCGAAGACGGAGGCGAACTGGCGGGCGGTGTCCTCGTAGGCCTGGGCGAAGACCTCCTGGACCCGAGCGTCGATCTCCTCGACGATGCTCAGCAGATCATCTCGTGAGCGCTTGAGGTCGGCCAGCTGCTCGGCCAGGAACTGGTGACGCTGCTCCAAGGCCGCATGCTCCTCCAGGGCCAGCGGGTTGACCTTGCCGAGTCGGGCGAGGTCGCGCGAGGCCTTGGCCAGGCGCTTCTCCTGCTCGGAGCGCACGTAGGGGACGGCCCATGTGACCGGTGCTGGGCGAGGCATGAGCATCATCCCGGCTTCCAGCAGGGTCAGTGCCAGCCCCGGAGGCTGCGTCAGCGTCCTCGATAAGATCGGGGACAAGCATGTGCGGCCCGTACTCCTCCACGAGGGGGTCCAGCTCCAGGCCGAGCTCGCTCATGGCGCGCCCTGCCAAGGCCTCCAGACGCATGCGCTGCTCAGCCCTGGCCACCTCCTCGCGGTGGGCGGCATCGGTGAGACTACCGAGTTCCTTGGTCAGCCGGTCGATCTCCTCACGAACCTCATTGGTTGCGGACAGGGCCTGGGCTCGTTCGGCCTCAATGGCCGCGCGCTCATCGGCTGCCTGCTGAACACTGAGGCGCGCCGCCTCGGCGGCGGCGCGCGCCTGATCCCGCACATGGGTGGCGACCGCCAGCTGGGCGCTGCGGCGCTGCTGGGCCCGGTCGGCGGCGGCACGCTGCTCCCGTTCACGGCGCGCGGCCGCCCGCAGCGAGTCGGCGCGACCGCGGCTGGAGCGCTCACGCTCCTCGGCGGTGCGCAGAGCGAGCCTGGCGTCGGTCTCGGCGGCGCGGGCCTGGCGAGCAGCATCCGCAGCGGTCTCACGCTCCTGGCGGGCAGCCTCCAGTACGCGCTCATGGCTGTCGGGGCGCCTCCTCCCCGAGGCGCCCACGTCTTCCGACCCCCCGGCGCCGTCGGCCGCTCCGGAATCTTCTGCATCTTTGGACTCACCCTCCACCTCGGCCAGTGCGGCGGTGGCAGCCGCGAGCTCGGCGGTGCGTTGGACCGACTCGGCCTCGGCACGCTCCAGCACCCGGCGGGCACGTCCGGTCTCCTCGGCGGCGGCGTGGGCCGCCGAGGTCAGACGGGCCATCGCCTCGGCGGCCCGGGCGGCCTCGGCGTCAGCCTGGCGCAGGGCGGACAGTGCCTCGCTGAGCGCCTGGCGAGCGGCATCCTCCTGGCGCCGAGCCTCCTCCAGAGCCGCGTCGGCCTCGGTCTCGGCCTGGGCGGCGGCGGCGGCCTCAGCGTCGGCCTCCTCGTGGGCGGCAGCGAGCTCGAGGACCGAGGATGCCCCTCGGCCGGCCCCGGCGACCCAGCCGGGCGCCAGGACGTCACCGTTGCGGGTGGCCACGACGGCGTCGGGCAGCTCGGCGCGCAGCGCCCTGGCGGTCTCGAGGTCCTCGACCACCCAGGAGCTCTTGAGCAGCCCGTCCAGGACCTGCTCGAGGCTCCCCGGCTGCGCGGGACTGACGAGCCTGCGAGCCGCCAGCGCTCCGTGACCGGGAGCCGGCGCCCCTTCATCATCGGTGTCGGCGGCAGCGCTCAATGAGGGATCATCGGCCAGTACCAGTCGCACTGCCCCGATGTCCTGGCTGCGGGCATGATCGAGTCCGGCCAGGGCCGCCTCGGCATCGGTGGCCAGGCCGGCCTCAGCGAGCACTCCCAGGAGGGCGGCGACGGCGTTCTCCCAGCCGCGCTCGACACTGAGGTGCCCCGCAAGCGGGCCGAGGAGACCATCGATACCGGTTTGCAGCAGCGCGGCCGTGCCGTCCTGGCCACGCAGGGACATGGCCAGGGTGTCGCGCCTGGCGGTCCAGGTGGCCCGGTCGGAGGCGGCTTCCCTACGCGCGTCTGTCGCGGCCGCGACAGCCTCACGGGTTTCGGCCAGGTGCCGCGTGGCCTCGTCGTGCGCGGATGCGGCCCGGGCCGCCACGTCGGCCGTCACGCCTGCCTCGGTGAGCTCCTGCCGTCGAGCCCCGGCATCGTCCAGCCCACCGCTGGCCGCCTCTACCGGTTCCACTCCTCCCCCGGCCTCGACCAGGGCGGCCCGGGCGCTGTCCTCCCGAGCCTCAGCGGCCCTTAGCGCACTGCGCGCCTGCTCGAGAGCGGCCAGGCTGGCCTCATGACGGCTGCGGGCCGAGGCGACGCGCCCGCCGGCCCGGGCGATGGTCTCACGTCGCTCTGAGACACGACGCTGAGCGGCCGAGAGCTCCTGGTCCGCCGCCCTCTCAGCAGTCTCCGCGTCCGTGCGCACCCGGGTGGCGTCACTGAGTGCAGTGCGGGCGGCCTCGACGGCGTCGGCGAGCTCCGCCTCCTCCCGACCAGCGGCCTCGGCCCGCCGCTCGAGCTCTTCTGGGTCGGTGCCGTGGCTCGGAGCGGGGGCGGAGGCCAGGAGCCGGATCCGCTCACCGGCCACGTCCGCGAGCGCACCGAGGGACTGGGCTGTGCCGGTGAGATCCTCCCAGATGCTGCCGGCACGGGCGAGACGCTGGGCGGAGGTGGTCTCGATGGCGGCCAGCTCGCTCAGACGCACCCTGGCGACGCGCTCGGCCTCCTCGACGGCGCTGCGGCGCCGCGCCAGGGCCTCCTTGTCCTCATCGCCGGCCTCCAGGAGGGACTGGGCCTGGACGACGTCGTCGGCCAGGAGCCGGGCGGTGGCGTCACGGACCTCGACCTGGATGCTCCGGGCTCGCCGGGCGATGGCGGCCTGCCTGGCCAGGGGACCGAGCTGGCGGCGCAGCTCCTGGGCGAGGTCGGAGACGCGGGCGAGGTCGGCGGCCATGGACTCGAGCTTGCGAAGGGCGCGCTCCTTGCGCTTGCGGTGCTTGAGGACGCCGGCGGCCTCCTCGATGAAGCCGCGGCGGTCCTCGGGCGTGGCGCTCAGGACCGCGTCGAGCTGCCCCCTGCCCGACGATGACGTGCATCTGGCGCCCAAGACCGGTGTCGCTGAGGAGCTCCTGGACGTCGAGAAGGCGGCATGGACTGCCGTTGATCCGGTACTCCGACCCGCCGCCACGGAACAGGGTGCGCGAGATGGTGACCTCGGTGTAGTCGATCGGCAGGACGCCGTCAGTATTGTCAATGGTCAGGGAGACCTCGGCGCGCCCGAGGGCCGGGCGGGAGCCGGCGCCGGCGAAGATGACGTCGGCCATGGAGCCGCCGCGCAGGTTCTTGGCGCCCTGCTCCCCCATGACCCAGGTCAGGGCGTCGACGACGTTGGACTTGCCGGACCCGTTGCGACCGACCACGGCGGTGATGCCGGGCTCCAGGCGGAGGGTGGTTGACGAGGCGAAGGACTTGAATCCTTGATCGTCAACGTCTTGAGGTGCACGGGTGCCACCCTAACAGCGCAGATGGTTCTGACGGAGACATAACGACAAGGAGACTTGACACGACCACATAAGACAAACAGACTTTCCATATCAAGGGAGGAGGGCATGCGACACGCATACTCGCCTCACCCTCCCATCTCATCCCCGAGCCCGAAGGAGCCATGATGCTCGTACTGTCCGGTCTGTCCAAACGCTTCGGGAGCCTGCAGGCCCTGGATGACCTCTCCCTGTCCCTGGACCGCGGTGAGATCGTCGGCTTCGTCGGCGCGAACGGGGCGGGCAAGTCCACCACGATGCGCATCGTCATGGGGGTGCTGCACGCCGACGCCGGCACCGTGACCTGGAAGGGCACTCCCGTGGACGCCGCTATCCGACGCGGCATCGGCTACATGCCCGAGGAGCGCGGCCTCTACCCCCGGATGAAGGTGGCCGAGCAGCTCGTCTACCTGGCCCGCCTCCACGGACTGTCCACCTCCGCCGCCAAGGCGGCCGCCAACCGGTGGACCGAGCGCCTGGGGCTGGAGGAGCGCCGCGGCGACGAGGTGCAGAGCCTGTCGCTGGGCAACCAGCAGCGCGTCCAGCTGGCCGCCGCGCTGGTGAGCGACCCCGAGCTGCTCATTCTCGATGAGCCCTTCTCCGGCCTGGACCCGGTGGCCGTGGACGTCATGAGCCAGGTCATCCAGGAGCGGGCGGCCGCCGGAGTGCCCACGCTCTTCTCCTCCCACCAGCTCGACGTCGTCGAGCGCCTGTGCAACCGGGTGGTCATCATCCGCTCGGGCCGACTCGTGGCCGACGGCACGATTCCCGAGCTGCAGGCCACCGAGGCGCCCCGGTGGCGGGTCGTCGTCGAGCAGGCCGCCGGGAGCGCCCCAGTGGAGGCCGCGTCCTTGAACCTGCCCGCCCCAGCGGTCGAGCTCGATGATGCCGGCCGCCTGGTCATCACCGCGGCGGGAGCCGATGAGCAGGAGCTGCTGAGTACGGCCCAGCGCCTGGGAACGGTGCGCGAGCTCGGCCCGGTGCGCCACCGACTCACCGAGGTCTTCCGGGACGTTCTGACCACCAGCTCCCACGAGGGAACCGCAGACGCCAACGAGACGAAGGAGGCACGCTGATGAGCGACCGGACCACCCTCATCACTCGCCGTCAGGAGATCGCCCTGGTCACCGGCCGGGGGCTGCGGGCGCACCTGCTGAAGAAGTCGACCATCATCCTGACCCTGGTGCTGCTCATTGCCGCCGTCGGTGGCATCGTCGGCGTGAAGCTCTACACCGCCGGCCAGGACCAGGCCTATCGGGTCGGGCTCAAGGGCGTGACTCTCACCCAGGCCACCGGGCTGGACAAGGTTGCCGCCTCCAACGGGGAGACGATCGAGCTCGTTGACGTCTCCGCGCACCAGGCGAAGGACGTCCTGGCCGACGACGCCCCCGAGGGCACGCCGCACGTGGACATGGTTCTCGACGTCTCCGGCTCCGCCCCCACCATCACTGTGGAGAAGTCGGCTGACGACGCGGTCGTCTCTGGGGTCACGGCCTTCCTTCAGCAGGCGGCTCTGGGACAGCAGATCGCATCCTTGGGAGGCGATCCCGCCCAGGTGGCCTCGCAGCTCAGTGCCGCCAAGCCTGAGGTCACGGCGCTCCATGCCCCTCAGCGCGATTCCGCCGACTTCGGCTCGCGCTACGCGATCCCTCATGACGATCGACATCCCTGCTGCTGTTCGCCATCATGGGCGGCGGTCAGTTTCATCGCCCAGGGAGTGGTGGAGGAGAAGTCGAGCCGGATCGTGGAGATCCTCCTGGCCTGCGTGCGTCCCAGCTCGCTGTTGGCCGGCAAGATCCTGGGGATCGGCATCGCCTCGGTGCTGACCACGGGAGTCGTCGCCGTCGCCGGGGTCATCACCGCGAAGGCAACGGGGTCATGCCGGACATCAGTCTCAACCTGGACGGCGTGCTCGTCGCGATGATCGTGTGGATGATCGTGGGCTACGCGATCTTCGCGGTCGCCTTCGGGGCCGCGGCCTCACTCGTGAGCCGGCAGGAGGACGTCAGCTCGGTGAGCATGCCCCTGGTCATGCTCTCGATGATCCCCTATGTCCTGAGCTTCATGATGGCCACTGGGGACACCAACAGCGTGACCTTCCGAGTGCTGTCCTACCTGCCGCCCTTCGCCCCCTTCATGATGCCGGCGCGCCTGGTGCTGGGGATCTCCTCCTGGACCGAGCAGCTGATCGCCCTGGGGATCGCACTCGTCTTCCTTCCGCTGCTGGTGCGCGTGGCGGCGGCGATCTACACCCGGGCCGTCACCCGCACCGGCGCCCGGGTCCCGCTCAGGGAGGTCCTCAGGAGGGCGGAGCGGGCCTGAGCGTCCTCATCGGTCTTTGCAGCCAGCATTCCGACGACGATGGTGCGTCTCCCCTGACGGGGAGGCGCACCATCGTCGTCTGATGACAGCCGTCAAGCGCTCTGTGGGACGGGTTGCGAGTCAGTCGGCCAGCTCGGGGAACCAGATGGCGATCTCGCGGGCGGCGGACTCGTCGCTGTCCGAGCCGTGGACGAGGTTGAGGATGGCGGGGTTCCCCAGTCGCGTCCCAGGTCTCCGCGGATGGTGCCGGGGCGGCCGTAGTGGGGTCTGTGGGCCCCATGAGGCTGCGCACGCCTTCGACGACGCGCTGGCCCTCGGCGACCGCGGCCACCACGTTGCCGGAGGTCATGTACTCCACGACACCGGGGTAGAAGGGCTTGTCCACGTGCTCGGCGTAGTGCTCGGCAAGGATCTCCTCGGTGGGGGCGAGGACCTTCAGGGCCGTCAGGGCGTACCCCTTGGCCTCGATACGACGCAGGATCTCACCGGTGAGGCGACGCTCGACGGCGTCGGGCTTGATGAGAACGAGGATGCGACCGGTCTGGGACGTGCTGGTCATGGGGGCTCCTTGGTGGGTTGGCGGGTGAGAGACCGAGTGGACCATAACGGGTCCGGGCCCCTGCCGGCCATGGCAGAGCCGGGCTCAGGCCTGCTCAGACCACCAGGATCGAGGCCGGAGCACGGTCGCAGGCGGCGTCAAGAGCTGCCTGAAGGATGAGCGCGGAGGACTGGGCTCCGGGGTCGCGGTGGCCGCAGGAGCGCTCCCCAGGAAGGAGGCCCGACCGCGACGGGCCTGAAGGGGCTCGGTGTCCTGGGCGCCCTTGACAGCGGCCTGCGCCGCTGCGGTGAGGACACCGACCTCGTCCTCTCCGACCTCGGCGGCCTCCTTGGCGGCCACCGCCGCAGGGCGCCAGGCGTCGGCCATGGTCTTGTCCCCGCTGTTGGCGTGCCCCCGGACCTCCAGGCCCGAGGTGGCCTCCTCCAGGGCGCGGGCCAGCTCTTCCGGCCCCCAGGAGGCGGCCTCGCTGGAGCGGGAGGCCTTGAGGAAGGCCGTTCCCAGCAGCGGCCCACCGGCGCCGCCGACGGTGGCCATGAGGGTGGTGGCGACGAGCTTGAGGACTCCTCCGGGATTCGCCGGAATGCCTCCGGCCTGCTGAGCGGCGTTGAGCTTGGAGACCACTGCTTTCATGCCACGGTCCAGGTTGTCCCCGTGGTCGGCGTCTCCGATGGCTCGGTCCAGCTCGGTCAGCTCTGCGCGGTTCTCAGCGATCAGATCGGCGGCGCGGCGGGCCCAGTCGAGGGCCCAGGCGGCGTCCAAAGACATGGTGTTTCCTTCTCGGGTCTTGGCAGGTGTTGGTTCCAGGCCTGACCGTCATGCACCCGAGGGTGAAGGACGACCATGTGGCTGTGATCGGGCCCCGCACGGACCCGATGGGCCCCAGCGCATCCCGGGAACGTCCCGAGGGACGCGCCGGAGCAGGCCGACGAGGTGCTCATCGTGCTCACCGCCCGCTCGCGGTTCCATCCTCTCACGCACCTTGCCGCCTCGCGCGTTGAGGCAACCAATTGGTTGGCGACCAGTCCGATCACGTGCACCGCCACACATGACACGGAGACGTCAAGCGACGTGATCGCTGTGTGTACATGCTTCGGAGCGACATGACTCACCGATACGCCCTTTTGTGCTATGTATCATGTGACCGGTTTCCGGAATCATCCTCCCGAGCCTCAGGCATAGCGTCCCATCTTCCTCGTTCTCCCCATAAGAAAGACGACCCTCCCATGAGCACCCAGAAGTCCGTTGACCGAATCCTCCTTTCCCGAGCCCGGTGGGCCTCGCCCGTGCTCCCACTCCTGTGCGCCCTGACGCTCAGTGCCTGCGGCACGAACGGCGCAGCATCCTTGGACGCCGCCTCCACCCCATCCAGCCAGGCGACCTCCGCAGCACCGCACTCGACAGCCCCGTCGACACCCGCAGACGAGCAGAAGCCATCAGCGACAACACCGCAGACCACCTCGCCATCGCCATCTCAGCCCACCCAGACCGCCGACAGCCCCACCCCCACACCGGCGAACACCGCCCCGACCGCAGCACGCTCCTCAATGCCTCACTGTCCCTGCCCTCGACGTGCCCAGCCACCGGCCCCGCATCCTTCTCCGGCGGACAGGCCTCTCTCAGCTTCGGGGGATTCGCCAGGATCGAGGAGCCCTCAGCCACCTACACCGTCAACGGCACTCCCACCATCGCGGTGGCGCTGACCTGCAACGGCGGCGGTTCAGCCGCCTTCCCGTCTCTGGCGTTCTACGACGAAGAGCTGAACCTCATCGCCTCCTACGATCTGTCGAAGATCAGCGACGCAGAGTCCCTACGAGCCCGCCGTCACCTCGCTGGAGCCCCAGGGCGACACCCTGCACGTGGAGTGGAGCAACGAGAGGCTCCCCACGGACACCCGTGGGATACACAGCGGATCAGGCACGGGCAGCGCTGACCTGAGCTGGAACGGGAGCTCATTCGACAAGTCGAACGTCACAGTCCACGACGCCCAGGGGAACCAAGTGAGCAGTTAGGAGTCAAGGCCTGCCGAACAGGGCGCGGGCCTCTGCGGCCAGGACCACGGAGCCGACAATGAGAATTCCCGAGGAGGTCAGCGGGGTGTCATACCCTTCGGACAGTGCGACGGCCTGAGCCACACCCTCGCCGAGCTGCTGGCTCACGACGACACGGTCGGCACCGTAGACCTCCTGGGCGATCCCGCCCAGATCATCAACATCCATCGCCCGGGGCGAGTCGATGGGGACGCACACAACGGCGTCAGTCACAGGCTCCAGGCCCGCCAGGATGCCCTCGGCATCCTTGTCCGCCATGACGCCCAGGACCGCAACGAGGTGCTGGAAGCCGAAGGCCTCCTCGATGGCCCCGGTGAGGGCCTCGATGCCGTGGGGGTTGTGTCCGGCGTCGACCAGTACCGTGGGCGAGGAGCGCAGCACCTCCAGGCGGCCCGGGCTGGTGACGGAGGCGAAGCCGTCCTCGACGATGCGCGCGGGCAGCTGGCGCCCGCCGTGGATCGCCTCGGCGGCCGCCAGGGCCAGCAGGGCGTTGCGGGCCTGGTAGCCCCCGTGCAGGGGACGAAGGCGTCCTCGTAGACTGCCGCCGCGGTAGCCAGCGTGACGAGCTGGCCGCCGACGGCGAGCTGACGGTCGAGGACCTGCAGGACGCCGACATCCGGCGAGGTGGGGTCCTCATCCGGGTCGCGCTCGCGGCGCACGATGGCCCGGTGCTCGGTGGCGGCCCGCTCGATCTCTGCGGCGGCGTCGGGGACCTGATGGGCGACGATGACGGTGGAGCCGTCCTTGATGATGCCGGCCTTCTCGTGAGCGATCTCGGTGATCGACGAGCCCAGCCAGCGCTCGTGGTCGCGCCCGATCAGGGGTGATGACGGCGACGTCGGAGCCGATGACGTTCGTGGCGTCCCACCGCCCGCCCAGGCCCACCTCGATGACGGCGACGTCGACGGGATAGTCGGCGAAGGCGGCCAGAGCCATGACGGCCAGGACCTCGAAGAAGGACAGGCGAGGCCCGCCTGCGGCCTGAGAGCGCTCGTCAACCATGGCAACGTATGGGGCCACGTCCTCCCATGCGGCGATGAAGTCCTCCTCGCTGATCGGTTCACCGTCGAGGCTGATGCGCTCGCGGATGGTGGCCAGGTGCGGGAGGTGAAGCGGCCGGTGCGCATGCCGCCGGCGGCCAGCAGCCGCTCGGTCATGACGGGCGGTGGAGGTCTTGCCGTTGGTGCCGGTGATGTGCACGGTGCGGTAGGTGCGCTCGGGGTTGCCCAGGAGATCGAGGACGGCCTCGACTCGTTCCAGGGAGGGCTGGACCTGGTGCTCGGGGGCGCGCGCGAGGATCTCGGCCTCGACCTCGCGCATGCGGGCGGAGACCTCGACGCCGCGGGCAGCGGCCTCCAGGTCGCGCAGGTGCTCACCCTCGGAGTCGTCGGGGAGCTGAGGCTCCCAAGAGTCCCAGTCGTCGGAGTCATCGGAGTCCACCTCGGCGAGGAGCTCCTCGAGACGGTCGGTGTCGCCGCCGGGGATCATGTTAGCGGCGACGAGCTCGCGCAGAGCCTCAAGGTCCTCACGGTCCTGGACCTCGGTGTCGACCTCCTGCTGAGCACCAGCAGCCTGAAGGTCGGCGACGGAGACAGTCAGCCCATCGCTCTCGGTCGGACGGGGGGCGCCTGCGGCCTCCAGGTAGGGCAGGAGCTCAGGGTCGACACCGGTCTCACCGAAGACGGCGTCGACGACCTCCTCCCCTGTGGCGCCCTCGGGGATGCCGAAGGCGGCACCCGGGTGGGGTGGGTTCTGAGCCGGATCCTGCTCAAGGTGCCGGTTGTGGCGCCGTCGTTCATGGGTCCTCCATCTGCGGGCGCTCTCACGCGCGTGCGCGCGCACCATACCGCAGTAAAGTAGAACTCGTGCAACCCTCACCTCGATGCGTTAGGCTCAGCGACGGAATAAACGGTGTTCTCATCCGCGATGCATCGAAGCGTGTTTCACTCACCACCAATAAGGTAGACGATTCAATGACGCACCTACTTCGTGACGCCATCCAACGAACTACTATACCTCACCGACGACGTCGCAATTCCGAGAGAACTCTTTGAAGAACACCAAAAAGGTGACCTGGTATTGTTCGTTGGCGCCGGAGCCTCCATGTCACAACCAACCGGAATGCCAGATTTTTGGAGATGTAGAAACGCTCACCAACAAAGCCGGAACGTCATTTCTCGGAGAGAATCAGGACACGACATACTTCCTAACCCTCCTACCACATTCAACATCCGTCGCCACACGAAAACTATCTTCAAAAGAGAAGAATCCTCGACCCAACACGGTTCATGAATCAATTATTCATCTTGCCAACACCTCCGGAAAAATTTAAAATAATCACAACAAACCTCGACTGCCTTCTCGAAGAAAATAGCTAACAACAATCCACACACGAGCTTTTTGGCGTTTCTGCGATAAATCTTTAACCCCAGAAGAGCACGACTTCGAAGGGATTTGGTCCATTCACGGATCAGCCTAAGGGTAAAGAAAGCAATATCATTATTACAGACGAACATTTCAGTAGAACTTATGTCAGAGGGAACTGCACGAAAGTTTGAAGGTTATTCAGGGGTTGGTGTAGGCGTAGAGGACTAGGGTAACTTGTGATAGTTTCTTTGAAGGTGCAGGGGCGCTCTGTCGTGGACTAGGATCTTCCAGCAGGATTTGATGTGCGCGATGGTTCTCCACGACATACCGGATTTCATTTAGGATTTATTGGCCTGCTTCTTGGGCCTTGGGTGAGCTCACTGTTGGGAGGTTTCTTGCAGGGGGTGAGAACCCCCAGTCCGATGTAGCCTTTATCGGCGATGCAGCAGAGGGTCGATCTCCAAGGACCGGAGGTGGTAATGGCCTTGGTGTCGTGGGTGACGGTAGCGGGTCTGAGGCCCACCGCAGGCGCTCGGCGGGGCGGACCAGCACCTGCAGGCTCAGGCCGGTGCGCTTGTGCCTGCCCGACACAGGTCCGTCCGATCCTTCCAGATCAGCACGCCAGGAGCGTACCGTCGATGATGTGCACGCCCCCGTGGGGACCTCCTCGACGGTCGCCAGCACAGCCCCAGGACCCTGGCGATGATCCGGTGACCACCGAGATCGCCCGCGAGATCGTCGGCCGTGACGCGCTGATCTCGGCGATCGCCTCCTGGGAGGTGCGGGCGCAACACATCAACGTCGCCCGCACCGCGGCCAGTGGCCAAGAATTCTTGGCGCCAAGGAGATCCTAGTATCACCCAGCACCATTTCACTCAGGCAACAATCACTGTGTTCTGTCCAGGCCTGATACCCTTACCCATGACGGCCTGTTCCTGAGAGGTTTTCATGCTAGCAATCTGATTCTCTCAGACCAACGAGCCGTCACCCATTCAACACCGAACCCTAAACCCCATACACGCCCCTGAATAACCTTCTTTATCGAAAACTCCTCAAGACATATCACGTCCCATTTGTTGGATACAGTTACACCGACACAATGATGCACTACGTAACCTGAGCAATCCGTCTGGAATCAACCAAGCAACACCATATATTCTATCGGACAGTGAGATAAGAGCAGGTCGACAATGGGTGCATGCTCAATCTCAAACCCACTGAACAATTTGCGTAAAGACTAGGGTTCTCCAAGAGACCAGATCACCTGAGCCTTCCAAGGGCCCTCACATGTGGGCTAGACTCTGGCGTCGTCATCCCGGAATGCTGACTCACAAGAAGCACAACGGCTGGCAAGTGAAACAAACCTGACTCTGATCGAAGCCGGAGCAAACATTTTCCATGTAAACCAAGCGAGGAAGCTAGGATTAAATGCGTCTATCGATGTCATTTCAAGATCAGATATCAGGCTATGAAGAATGGACAATGGTGCAATCCAACAGCTGCCCAAACAAGACCTCGGAATAGTTTTGGCGAACCACTAAACCAAGAAACGACGATTATACATTACTAAACGAACTGGAGTAATAGAAAAACAGGAAGGCTACCTCGCAGGGGTGGCGATGGGCACTTCGAAGGATAAGCAGGAGGATGGGCCCTGAGCGATCCACCGGCCTTCAGGCCAGAAATAGCGATCGGGAAAAACGAGAACGAACTACTAAACACCCATTCCTCAAGGATAAACTCAACATCAGCGTGAAGTCGGATTCGAATCCAACTCCGTTAAAATCGACGCTCTTATATAAGATCGCACATAAAAGCCAACTACAAAGAAGGCGCCGGCATATTTCTGTGAGAGCGTATCACGATCCTTCTCTAGCCACCTGGTGTTAGAAGGTCGGAGAGTCTGATTAAGTTGAAATTTAAATTTATCGCCCATATTCTGGCGTGCTTCTTTTCCGGAATTCAAACACGACCTCCAATGACAAACTGAATTAAAAACAGAAATTTTCATGAGGCATTCTGTGGAGATGGAGCAGAGGCGCACCACTCCAAATCGACAAACTGTACGCTAACTAATAGTCATTCAAAGATGAGCTGATAAGATTAGGTCTCTGGCGTAACATAGAAAAATTGGAGAGCAGAGTCCGTTGCTGCCGGTGCTGCGGTTATGCGCCAATACGACAAGCGATGATTCCTTGTGCTCCTGGGGAAATCTTGAAAAATAGAAGAAAGCTAGTCCTCCAGCAGGTCCAACTGAAATGGAGCAGATAAAGAGTCGTTGATTCGTATCATCATATCTCAACCATTCCACATCATCCGAAAGCGACATCGGAGCAAGCCAAAAGTAGTGGCTTATCGAGCCTGTTCAATGAATGGAATTGAGTGGGCCAAAAATGATCACCTTCCTTTATTGGACTGGAGATTGTTTTCAGAAAATGCTTCTTGACAGTAAAAATCATGTCCTGAGGCGGGCAGCAGCAGAATCACTTTACAAGGAGATAAGTGTTCTAAACCATTGCGACCCTTTGTTCGTAGAGGAAGTTCTGCTTCTCTATTTCTCTAGTTCAGAACTCACGAGTAAGAAACGCGATTCTTCTCACTGGAAATGATCCTGAAGCATACTCGAGCACGTGCATAAAGATTCTCGCGCTTAAATCAGTAGATTTCTAATCTGGACGGTCACCAGCGGATAGCAATGGCACCGGAAACCTCAGCACGGACTCCTGCCAGAAAAGCGAATACTTCCTCGTCGGCAATGATAGCGACGGAGAAACATGATCACAAAGAAAAGCAGTGGAAGGGCTGGACTGAGGGCCATGCGTTATTGATCGTCTGGCGATCCCTCGCGACGCATCAGAGGGAGGAACTACTTTATGGGCGGATGCTGCAAATTAAAGTGAAGGATGTGGATCCAGGATCCGTCTGATTATTTCCCTGTGACGATCCTGCCGCCACAATCTTGGCTAGAGCGATAGGCGATTATCTCCTATGACGGCTCTAACTCTGTACACCGGCTTTGAAAAACTGGAGTGGCCTGGATTAAAACACATATATGTCTGAAACGACTGGCTAGTGGGCACAAGTGTGGAAGAAAGATCAGCCTCTGGCGGACATTGTTCCTCGACTGCAGGAGCACATCAAGGATGGAATCGAATTATTTGACTCCAAACTATACCAATTCTAATTCGGACCGTTTGATGAGAGGCCAATCTGCCCAATACATCTTTCATCCTGACAATAATGATAATATCGCCTCTGTGATTTCTACATTAAACGCTTTAAAACACACGTAGTTTGACAGACAAAAGCGGACTCATCACTTAATCTCCAGACCCTAAAGACCACTTCAGTCTATTGGCTCACAAGCCGCGGAGATAAGGTGGAAGAACTCTCGAACCTTATTCCTACTTTCATCCCTAAGAGCGAATAGTGGTTATCTCGCCTGAAGGATGGTAGGCAACGCAGTTGGCGTACCAGGCACCTTCCCGGCCCAGCCAACCGTGCCCCGCGGGTCTCGGTCAGGCTCGGGCCTTCACGTCGACCTTCCGACGGTGGCGGTGGTGGATCTCTGCAGCCGGGTCCGCTCACGATGCAGGAGGCGTCCACGCAGCCGACCTCCTCGCTTGATGAGGTCCAGGTGGGCACCGGTCCAGCGCCTTGTCCTCCGGGACCCTAACCCATAGGCGGATCCGGTCGCCCACGTGCAGGCCGGCGGCCCGTCGCTCGTCCTGACGAGCGCACCAGGTCTGCGGCCCATGGCCTCGGCCTGCAGGGCGTCGTCGAGGGCGGTGTCCAGGGACGACGAAGGCACGGAGGGCGCACGTCGCCGGCCAGGCGTCGTCGTCGACCCCGATGCGGGTGGTGAGCGAGGGCAGCCTCCGCCTCCAGGACGACGGGCGCTGTCGATGCGACGCCGCTCGAAGCGCGCGTCGCTCGTCGGCGGTGAGCGCTCACGCGCCGCCTTGACGTCATGGGCGAAGAGCCTGAGGTGAGCCTCTGCGACCTCGCTAGAAGGCGCGCGGGTTGAGGCGAGCCCGTTCGTGAAGCCTCGCAGTCGCGGCGGACTCGGCGTCGAGGACGCGGACCTCCTTGACGTTGACCTCGGCGATGAGGTTCGTACGTGAAGGGGGCCAGGGCGCCCGGGCCGGGTCGGCCGAGATGAGTCAGGTTGCGCAGCGGCCGGCGCACGCGCGCTTTCTCGAGCCTTGCGCAGGCTCGAGGGCTGGCGTGAGAGAAGCCGCGCGGCCCTCGTCCAGCGGCGGTGACGAGCTCGGCGCTGGCGACGTGGGTGGGGACGGCTACGGGCGTCGGTCAGGTGCACGGAGCGCCCACCGGTCAGGCCCCCGCCAGACTTCGTCACCAGCGGCGCCAGCGGCGCTGGGCGACCTCGGCGAGCGCGGCGGCACCGTGCCAGGGTGTCGAAGGTTGCGGGCTGGTCGCGACGGCCGGGTCGAAGTCGAGCGGCTGAGCGAGGTGCGCAGGTACCAGTTGGCGAGCACGTCGAGGAAGTCGCGATCGTGGCGGTGGCGCCGGGTGATGCCCGTGCGCCCATCTGGGCGGCCGACGGTCTCGGCCAGATCCGTGCGCCAGGACGTAGCGGTCCATGACGTGCACTTTGCGGCCGAAAGCACATGCGACAGGTCATCGTGCCCAGGCCGGCCCGGATGTCGCCGACCCGCCCGCCCGACCTGGGCCCGCGTAGAGGGCGAAGAAGTAACCAGGTGTTCCAGCTGCGTGGAGGACGCGGGCGCACGGCGTCGCGGATGGCCTCCGTCGTCACGCACGTAGGCTGCGTCTCCGCGCACGACCGGCGCGAGAGCAGGAACCAGCGTACGGCGTCGGCGCCCGTCGCGGTCAGTAGACCATGGAGACGTCGTAGTTGCGCAGCGAGACTGTGCGGCCTTCGCGCCGTGTCGCCCGTCCAGGAGAGATGCCGTGGGAGACGCAGGAGGTGAAGGCGGGGCGGTCGAACAGCGCGGCCAGACGCGAGGGTGTAGAACCAGCGCGGGTTCACAGCCGGATGTACTCCACGATGAAGTCGCCCGCTAGTGCGGGACTCGAACCAGTCGACGTTCTCGAAGGGTAGTGCACCCGCTAGTAGCACGAGCCGGACTCGAACCAGTGCAGTCCAGGACGTCGGGGATGCGCGCGCATCGTCGGACCTGCCCGTGGGCCGTCCGGGTTGGGGCACGCGCGTCAGGTGTCGATGAAGGGGCGGTGCAGGTCGGTCGACCTCGACGTTGTGCCGCGCTCGAGCTCGGCGCGTAGGAGCCGCAGACGCCGGCAGTGCGCGTGCGTCGCGTTACGGAGCCCACCTGGGATGGTCGCGTCTCGCAGCGGTTGCGCGAGATCGACCAGTCGCGGGCGCGTTCGGGCGTGCCACGTCTGCCGAAGATGCCGTCCTTGATGTGAGCACCAGGTGGATGTCCTGGCTGAGCTCGACCATCCGGTCGCGGATCGGTGAGAGACGCGCACGAACCAGGAGGAGACGGCCCCAGGATGAGCGGCCTGCGCAGCGCCAGCAGTGCGGGTAGGAGTGCAACGGAGGCGCTGCGCACGAGGACGGGCGCGCGCTGGCTCTCGTCGCGCGGCCAGACCGGTAGGACGTCGCGCAGGTCGGCGACGATGGCTTTGCTGTGCCTCGGAAGACCCGCAGGTCGCGGCGTGAAGTCGGGGACCTCCTCGAGATCAGGCGGCCGCCGTCGTCGACGGGCACGATCGTCTCGATGCCGGCCTCGGCAGGCGCGTGATCGTGTCGTCCTCGCCGAAGCCGAGGCCATGTGCACCAGGCCGGTTCCGTCGGGAGGTGGGACGAAGTCGGCGGCGATGATCTGCCAGGCGTTCGGCCTGGGGCGCCCCTGGCCCGGTGGGCGGCGTCGTCGAAGTAGTCGAAGATCGGGTGGTAGCGCGCCCACCAGGTCGGCCCCGGTGCAGGTGGCACGACCGCGGCCTCGCCGGTTCGCGGGCGGAGCCCAGCAGGTCGTGCGCCATGACGACGTCCTGGCCGGCGACCGGCGAGTCGAGGCCTTATCGACGTGGACGGCTTCGGCACTGATGTCAGGGCCCACGGCGATGGCCAGGTTGGAGGGCAGGGTCCAGGCGGTGGTCCAGATGAGACCGCTCGGGCGCTCGGCCCCGCGCAGGCTCCTCCAGGCGCAGGCCCACCGTGACCGTGTTGTCCTGGTCGGTCCCGGTAGACGTCGTCGTCCATCTTGGACCTCGTGGTTGCTCAAGGGGGTGCGGTCGTGCCAGCAGTGGGAGTGACGTGTAGCCCTGTTAGGCCAGTCCCTTGTCCCACGTACTTGCTTGAAGGCTCCACAGCACCGACCCATGTAGTCGGGGTCGAGGGTCTTGTAGTCGTTGTCGAGTCGACCCAGCGGGCCTGGCGGGTGACGTAGTCCTCCCACCTCGGGTAGCGCAGGACGGAGCCTGCGGCACTCGCCTCGTTGAACTTCTCGATGCCGATGCCGCCGGGGCGGGTGATCTCGGTGACGTCATCGATGAGCAGGCGTTGGCCCTTTTGTTCTCGGCGGGCAGGCCGTGGTGTCCCAGCCAGCGGCGCTCGACGCGCTTGCCGCGCTGGGTCTGGTAAGCCCGACGGCGTCCTTTGACGTATCCGGTCAGCAGTGGTCAGTGGGCAGGCCGTTGGCGGCGGGCGGGCTGTCGTAGGTGATGAACTCGTCGCAGGTGGCCGCCGCGGTTGTCGATGGAGGCTCGAGCAAGCGTCGGCCTTCCAGTAGCAGACGTCCTCCAATGGCGGGGAAGGAGGCGAGGGGTCGATCTGCCCCCGGGCCGGTGCAGGGAGGGCGCCGGTCGGGCTCGCGTGCCGCCGGCGGTGGTGCTGTCAGCCATCTTCTCAGCCATCGCGGTGTGCTCTGTCTCACTGTTCCTGCCGCCTCGGGCGGGCGCCTGGGGCCTGACGAGGACGACGTCGGCCCCGGCCGACTGGTGCCCGGCTGGTGCCGCACCGCGGTAACACTGCTGCCGTGCTGGGGCGCCCGACTGGGACGGCGCACGACCGTTGTTTCCGAATTCGTGACGGGCTGTCCTGTCCGGTTCTATCTGTGGGCCGATGGCGCTGTGTGAGTCCGGTTCTTCCGGAGGCTTGCTGGTGATGGCTGGGTCGGTGCCTGCTCCGGGAGTGTAGTGGCGGCTGCACCGGCGTTCGCACCCTGCCCGGCGACGTCGCCTTCCCACACCCGGGCGGTGGTGGAATAGCGGCAGGGTGTCCTCCTGTCTCGGAGCCGGCGATCGACCGAATCGCACACATTGATATATCTCAGGGACGACATGAATACGCGTCGTCCTGAAGAGAATGTTGATCTGGGGAGGCGGTCGTTGTGTCGCCGGTCGGATCCGCTTGGTCTAGCCGGCTGCGTTGTGAGTTTCGGACGGTCTCCTGAGGAGGTTGGGGTGGCCTCGACGGTCAGTGTGAGCCTGAGGACGCTGCTGGACGCTCACGATCGGGGTGTGGTGGCTGCTGGGCGTTGAGGGAGGGCCTGGACGACCTGGCTCGGCTTCATGGCCAGGCTGTCCGACCACCCGCGCAGCGCCGTCAGACGGTTGTCGTCCCTGGATGCTTGTAGGCTCGGCAGCGGGCGCCTGGTGCTCGTAGACGTGAGCAGCGGGTGTAGGGTACAGGTCCAGACCAGGCTCGGCGAGGTCCTGTTCTCGATGGTCATCAT